>Ga0210407_10000144_pt1 | contig 90265 bp, 77 predicted proteins | sample IncBWC27MmetaG_FD_150860 | JGI IMG/M metagenome (GOLD analysis project Ga0210407, IMG submission 150860) | Forest soil microbial communities from Barre Woods Harvard Forest LTER site, Petersham, Massachusetts, United States - Inc-BW-C-27-M | ecosystem: Environmental > Terrestrial > Soil >...
GTTTGATGAGTGCACGGAGTTCCCGGCGGATGCGGCGAGGACGCGGGCGTCGATGGAGATGACGCTGCGCTGGGCGCGGAGGAGTAAGGAGTATTTTGAGGAGCATAAGGGGGAGGTACCGTGGGGGAGCGAGCTGTCAGTTGTCAGCTCTCAGTCGTCAGCTCTGGGGCAGCGGGAGGGAGTTACTAGTCCGCAGGCGGACAACAGGTTCCTCGACTCCGTGGGCTCGCCCGCAAGCGGGCGCTCTCACTCCGCTCGAAATGACAGTTCGATTAAAGGGCGGGAAGACATTTTGGGGGACGGGAACCCGACGCAAGCGCTGTTCGGCATCGTGCAAGGAGGGATGGATCTGGCCCTCCGGAAGGAATCGGCCTTGCGGACGATTGACATTGGGTTCTCGGGGTATGCGATTGGGGGGCTTAGCGTGGGGGAGCCGCGGGCGCGAACTCGCGAGGTGGTGGAATCGACGCTGGAGCATCTGCCTGCCGACAAGCCGCGCTATCTGATGGGGGTGGGAACGCCGGAGGAGATTGTCGAGTATGCCAACATGGGCGTGGACATGATGGATTGTGTGCTGCCGACGCGGGCGGCGCGGCATGGGCTGCTGTTTACTTCAGAGGGAAAAATCTCTATCAAGCAGGCTCGGTATGCGTCGGACGCGGGGCCGCTTGATCCTAATTGTGGTTGCCGGGTCTGCCGGCGGTATTCGCGTGCCTACTTGCGGCATCTTTATGCATCGAACGAAGTGCTGGCGCAAGTCTTGAACACTATCCACAACCTGAGTTTCTACCTTGACACTATGCGGCAGGTGCGGCATTCTATTTGACTTGGGGAAAGCGCGCACTTTCTTTCTGGTGAGCAGGCGGAAGGAAACTCATAGCTCACCGTCCCTGGTTGTGCCTGAGTGGCAATACCCGGTGTAAGAACGTCCGGTTTGAATACACGATAGCAAGCAAGAAAACGCATCCGAGCGCCGAAAAGCCTGAAGTCTGGGTCCTGAGGCAGGCGAGGCTCTGGGCGGCGGTTTGAAGCGAAGCGGTCAGACGGAATAATCAAAAACTGATGAATTCATATTTATTGGCGTTGCAGGCGGGCGGGATGCCGGGGTGGCTGTCGATTGCGCCTCTGCTTTTCATTTTCGCCATCTTCTATTTCATCCTAATCATGCCGCAGCAGCGTAAACAGAAGAAGTGGCAGGAGATGCTGGGCCAGATTAAGACCGGTGACAAAGTTGTGACCAGCGGCGGGCTGCACGGGATTATCGTAGCCCTGAAGGATGAATATGTGCATCTGCGAGTGCCGCCGGATAATTTGCGGCTTGAGGTTACGCGCGGGTCGATTGTGTCGGTGACTACGCAGGATGATGTGGCGAATACGAAGTGAAGGGTTTCCGGCGGTAAAGCGGAGCAGGTTCCTCGACTGCGAAACTTGTCCAGTTGCGGACGAGTTTCTTCACTCGGAATGACAGAGTTTCCTAAAAGGGAGTGGTTGTAATCAGTCATGAATAAGAATTTGGGTTGGAAACTCGGGATCATCATTGGGGCGGTGCTGCTGTTTGTGTATGGAGTTTTTGGCATCCCCAGCGGGTTTTCGGGAGGCGCGCTCGCAGACGCGCTGCTTCAACCCTCGCCGTTGCGCAAGGGCATTCATCTGGGACTGGATTTGAAGGGTGGGACTCACCTGATCCTGCAGGTGAAGGTCAACGACGCAGTCAACTTCGAGACTGACAATGCCAGCGAGACCATGAAGGCGGCGATGCGCTCGGCGAAGATCAACTACGCCGATATCACCAAGCCCGACCCCACCAATCGTCCCGAGCAGATTGTGATCAAAGGAGTGCCACCAGAGTCGGCTTCCCAGCTGCAAGAACTGGCGCAGAGCAAGCTGCCGGATTATGACTTGGTCGCGGGCGCGAACAATTCCTGGACGATGACCATGAAAGCCTCGGCGCTCAACCAGCTGAAGGACGGTGCCGTGGACCAAGCGATTGAGACGATTCGCGGGCGGATTGACGAGCTGGGGGTCAGCGAACCGGTAATCGAGCGCCACGGACTTGGCGCGTATCAGATCCTGGTGCAGTTGCCTGGGATCGATGACCATGACCGGGTCAAGGGAATCATGCAGAGCACGGCGGTGCTGCAGATCAAGCTGGTGCTTGACGGCCCATTTGCCAGTGAGCAAGAAGGGCTGCAGAAGCATAACGGAGTGCTTCCGGAAGACAGCATGCTTATGCCCAGCAGTGACGTGACCAGAACCTCAAGCGAGGGTGGCGAGGAGTGGTATCTGGTTACACGGTCGTCGGTGATTACAGGGCGCGAGATGCGCCAGCAGGGGGCCAGCGTAGGCCGCGATGACAACGGCATCGCTCCGGATGTGACTTTTAGCCTGACTAACGACGGCGGCCGAAAATTTGCAGACTTTACCCAGGCTCATATAGGCGAAAAATTGGCCGTCATTCTGAACGACCATGTTCGAGAAGCGGCGACGATTCAGACCCAGATTCATGACCAGGTGCGAATCACAGGCGGCTTCACCGATCAGACTGCGAAAGACTTGGTTTTTGTTTTGAATTCAGGCGCGCTGCCGGCTGGGATCACTTACCTGGAAGAGCGAACCGTGGGGGCGTCGCTGGGCGCAGACTCGATTCGCGCCGGGGTGCGGGCGGCAGTCATTGGAATGACTGCGGTGTTGATCTTCATGCTGGTTTACTATCGCGCGGCTGGGATCAACGCGGATATCGCGCTCATATTGAATCTGATTATTCTGCTGGGCTGCCTGGGATACATCGGGGCGTCGCTGACGCTGCCCGGAATCGCGGGAGTGATTCTTACCGTCGGCATGGGCGTGGACTCGAATGTGCTGATTTTTGAGCGCATCCGGGAAGAATTGAGGAACGGGAAGACGCCGCCGTCGGCGGTGGACCAAGGATTCGGGCATGCCTGGATCACGATTGTAGATACGCACGTTACGACGATCGTTTCCGCGGCAATTTTGTTTTTGTTTGGGACCGGGCCGGTGAAGGGGTTTGCCACGACTCTGGTGATTGGATTGTTTGCGAATTTGTTTACCGCGGTTTTTGTTTCGCGGGTGATTTTTGATTGGGTGCTGAGCCGGAAGGCTGTGGGCGAGCCTCTGAGTATTTAGAAGAACGTCGTTGGTCGTTGGTCATCAAGGTCGTTGGCCAAACCGAACCAGCGAACGACAGAGGACGAACGACGAAAGGTCTTTTTTAGCGTGGAATTTTTTAGGAATGCAAACATAGATTTTCTGGGTAAGAAGTGGTATTTTCTCGCCTTCTCGCTGGTGTTCAGCGTGGCGGGCATTTGTTCCATGCTGTTCTGGCATGGGATTCCCCTAGGGATTGATTTCAGGGGCGGGACACTGGTTTATGTGAAGTTTTCGCATCCGCCGGATGACAACGCCGTGCGTGCGGCCATGGACCGCGCCGGGCTGCACAACGCCCGGATACAGAGCTACGGTGGGCCGGGCAGCAATGAAGAACTAATTGATCTTTCGGTGCAGGAGACCAGCGAGGCTGCGCTGGACCAGGGGCAGGTAAGGATCGTTAACGCGCTGGAGTCCAATGCGCCAGCGGGCAAGCAGGACCTGAACAATACCAGTGTCCTAGCGCTGGCGGCTTATCTGCTCAAGAATGACCCGCTGCATCTGCTAACGGACGCGCAGCAGAAGTACACGGCGGCAGCGCAGGCGATTGCCGACTACCGCAAGAGCAAAGGCGGCGTACTGACCAGCATCGATGACCTGAAAGGGGTTACGGAACCTGACGTGCTGGCATCGCTCAAGGATGGTTTCTTTCTGTCGGATTTTGGTGTCTATCAAGTAGAGATTGTTGGGCCGCAGGTGGGCGGCCAGCTGCAGAAGCAGGCCATTCTCGCGACACTGTATTCGCTGTTGGGGATGCTGGTTTACCTCGGATTTCGGTTTGAGCTGATCTATGGAGTTGCGGCTGTGATTACGGTTTTCCACGATACGCTGATCACGGTGGGAGCGTTTTCGCTGACCAATAAACCTATATCGCTCACAGTGATAGCGGCAATTCTGACCCTGATCGGCTACTCCAATAATGACACCATTGTGGTGTTTGACCGGATCAGGGAGAACCTGAAACTGATGCGGCGGGAGAAGCTCGCCGATGTGGTGAACCGCAGCATTAATCAAACTCTAAGCCGGACTATCTTGACGGCGGGTTTAACATTTCTGACTGTGCTTGCTTTGTTCCTTTTCGGGGGCGAAGTGTTGCATGGGTTTTCCTTTGCGCTGGTGATTGGCATCTTAGTCGGGACGTATTCGTCGATCGCGATCGCGGCGCCGATTCTGGTGGCCTATCAGGATTGGCGATCGGACCGAAATAAACCGCCCGTGCTGGCTGGTGGAAGCGGCGGGCGCAGAGAGAACGTTAAGGCAAAGGCTTGAAAGCAGTGGCTTAGTGGCTGGTTGCTATTGGTTTGTATGATGGGGCTGTGATTCTACTTACCACTAGCCACTGACCACTAACCACTAGAAGTTAGAAGTCGGGAGCAAAGTGGACTTGGCTGGTGTCTAACGCTTCGTAGCTTTGTGTACAACGGGGGATAAACATGTTTGAAGACAGCTTGATAGAGTCGGGCGGAAAACTAAAGACCAAGCGGGGAAGGACTACGACGCTCTCCTTCTTGATGGAAGCGGTGGTCATCGGCGTCATGATTCTGATCCCACTGCTGATCACCGACGCTTTGCCGAATTTGGCGGCGTCGATGTCGCTGGTCGCACCGCCACCCCCGCCTCCTCCACCACCTCCGGCCGCCGTGGTGCACGTCCAAAAAGTGCAGACCGATATCGTCAACGGGCAGCTACGCACCCCGACCAAGATTCCCAAGAAGGTGGAAATGATCAAGGAAGAAGAGGCGCCGCCGCCGATGATGTCAGGCGTGGTGGGCGGAGTTCCAGGAGGAGTCCCCGGAGGCTCGATGAATGGAGTGATGGGCGGAATCATCGGCAACACCGCCATGATTCCCAAAGTGGCAGTGCAGCGCATACGAGTTTCGTCAGGTGTGATCCAGGGAAATTTGTACAAGAAAGTAACACCGACCTATCCGCCAATCGCCAGAAGCGCACACGTAGCGGGCGCGGTGGTTTTGGCGGCGGTCATTGGCAAGGATGGAACCATTGAAAACCTGCACGTAGTGAGCGGACATCCGCTGCTGCAAGCGGCGGCGATGGACGCGGTGAAGCAGTGGCGTTACCATCCCTACATCCTCAATGGTGAGCCGGTGGAAGTGGATACGACGGTGACTGTCAATTTCAACCTTGGAGAATAGACAGTACGGCAAGCGGCAAACTGCGGGACCGGATTTGCCGGCGACGCAGATTTTGTGGTCGGAGCATCTAGTACTAGTAGATTCAGCGTCCGGTAAATTCGGCATCTAAGAGTTCCAGCAGCTAAACGTTCTCAGGAGGAAAGGCAACTCATGTTCGCAGCTCATGAAGCAGCACACTTGGTAGCTCACATTTCGACTACTGCGACCTGGCTTTTGCAGGAGACCACGGCGCAGCCGCAGTGGGACTTGATCTCACTTTGGAAGCAAATGGCCTGGGTGGCCCGCATAGTCGTATTCATTCTATTCATCATGTCCGGCTGGTCGTTCGGGGTGATGATTGACCGATACATGGCGTTCAATGCGGCCCGCAAGCAGTCCCGGGCTTTTGCTCCGGCAGTGGCAGGCGCGCTGCGGGATGGAAAGATTGACGAGGCCATCAAAGTGGCTGAGCGCAACAAGCGCAGCCATCTGGCCAAAGTGGTGACCGCAGGCTTGATGGAATTCCGCGCCCACCAGGACTCGAGCGACATACCCGGCGAGACCATTGAAGCTTCCAAGCGCGCCCTGGAGCGCACCGAAGCCATCGTGCATGCCGAGTTAAAGCGCGGCTTGGGTGGACTGGCCACCATCGGATCGACGGCGCCATTCGTGGGGCTGTTCGGGACGGTAATGGGCATTCTGCACGCCTTCCAAGGTATTTCGACGGAAAAGGGCACCGGTCTGGCCGCAGTGGCCGGCGGTATTTCCGAAGCCTTGGTGACCACCGCATTCGGTCTGCTGGTAGCGATTCCGGCCGTGATGATGTTCAACTACCTGACCGGCCGCGTGGAAGCGTTCGACGTGGAGATGGACAACTCGTCGAGCGAACTGATTGATTACTTCCTGAAGCGCCGCGGAGCAGTGCGGCCTCGTTAACTGGAAGTTGTGCGGGTTGAAGTGAGTTGCTGGAGTCCGGCGGCGCGGTGCACTGCCGGACTCCCCTCCATATTTTTAGTGGGTTGTTCTTAGGCGGATCGTTTTTAGGTGTCTCGGCAGGAGAGAAATTCATGGCAATTTCGGTAAGAGACGAAGGCGCAAAAGTCAATTCCAATATCAACGTTACGCCCATGGTGGACGTGATGCTGGTTTTGCTGATCATCTTCATGGTGATCACGCCCATGTTGCAGAAGGACGTTTCGGTGGATCTGGCGCAGGTCAACAATCCCTTGCAGATGAAGGACGCTGACAAGGATGACGCGCTGGTGGTCGCGGTTACGCGCCAGGGCGACGTTTACTTCGGCAAGGAGCTGGTGAAGGACCCAAGCCAGCTGACCAACGTGATCAAAGACCGGATCGCCAGACCGGGTGCCGACCATACCGTGTATCTGCGGGCGGACGCGCGGGCGAAGTATAAGTCGGTGGTGGACGTGGTGGACGACGTGCGCGCCGCGGGGGTGGATGATCTGGGTCTGCTGACCGAGCAGAAGAAGCAGAAGCCGGGGACGCCACCACCAGCAGGCGGAAGCCAGTAGGAATTTTTTCAAGGGAGATTTTTTATGGCAATGGCAATGGGCAGCGGAAAGGGCGGTCAGAGTTGCGAGATGAACGTCACGCCTCTGATTGACGTCTTGCTGGTATTGTTGATCATCTTCATGGTGATCACGCCTGTGATTCCCAAGGGCCTGGACGCGCTGGTTCCGCAGCCTCCGCCCAAGGACCAGCCGAAGAACGACCAGCCTGATCGCACCATTGTGGTGCAAGTCGTTGACAAGGGGCCGGGACAAGACCCGGGAGTAAAAATCAACCAAGACGATGTAACCTGGGACACCCTGCAAGGCAAGCTGACGGATATTTTTAAGACGCGCGCCGAAAAAGTGATGTTCGTGAAGGGTGACGACGACATTCCGTTTGCCGATATCGCGAACGTGATTGACATTGCGCACGCCTCGGGCGTAGACAAAGTGGGCCTAATTACCGCCAAGATCGAGGCCGGAAACTAGGAAATCGGCTCTTAGCTCTTGGCTCTTGCAAAAAGCTGAACAGCCTTCCGGGCCGATGGGTTAGGGCCAAGCACTTAAGCATCCAGAACTTAAGAACCAAGAACCAAGAGCCGGCTCGCTAGAGCGAAGAGCTGCTGTTGTGTTATCGTAGGCGGCTGGGTTGTGGCTTTATTCCTGTAAGGGGAGCAATCATCCATGAAAACAAGCCTGAGAGTGGCGGCGGTGGCGGGCGCGATTCTGGTCATGCTGTCGGCGACGGGCTGCGGGGTATACGACAAGCTGATGGCGCGCGACAAGCTCAACAAGGGAGTGGCTGCCTATAAGAACAACCAATTCGAGCAGGCGATTGGTTTTTTCAAGCAGTCGGTCGAACTTGATCCCAGCTTCAAGATCGCCAAACTTTATCTGGCGAAGGCTTACTCCGAACAGTACATACCAGGGGTGGACTCGCCAGAGAATACGCAGAACGCCACCCTGGCCATCGAGCAGTTCCAGGCGGTGCTGGATATGGACCCTAAGAACATCCTCAGCATCAAGGGAATCGCGAGCCTGTATCTGCAAATGAAGAAATTCGACGACTCGAAGGCGTACTTTCACAAAGCGATTGACCTCGATCCCAATGATCCCGAGGCCTACTATTCGGTGGGGGTGATCGACTGGACCCAGGCTTACCAGCCGCGGATGGAAGAGCGGGCTAAACTCGGTCTGCAGCCGGACGAGCCGCTGAAGGACAAGAAATTGTGCGCGAAACTGCGCGACGATGGCGGCGCCGTCATCCAGGATGGACTGGATAATTTGAACAAGGCGATTCAACTGCGTGAAGACTATGACGACGCCATGGCCTACGTGAACCTGCTGTATCGGGAAAGGGCTGACCGGGAATGCGACCTGCCGGATCAACGGGCTGCCGATCTGAAGACTGCAAATGAGTGGGTGGACAAGACCATGGCGGCGAAGAAGGCCAAGGAAGAGAAGCAGGCTGGGCCAAACGGCATCACCCTGGATACGCCGAAGTAGGATTGGATTTTTTTCGAGAAGCCCTCCGCGCGGCGGAGGGCTTTTGTTTTGTGATCTTCGTTTGTGATCAAAGAGACGGCTCCCCAACAGAAACTTAGGCCTACTTGGTTGCATCGCTGGCAGCCGGCTTGCTGCGGAGCACGACCTGGATCCCGCCAAAGTCCTGGTGGTCTGCGATTGGCTCGGCTGTGCTGATCATCGTCAAGAGGGCGGAGGCGGTCTTGTCCAACCCGGAGGGATTATTAGCGTCGTAAAAGACAAGCCACACGCGCTGACGCTGCGGGATTTCGGGCCCCAGCTGCGCGTAGTTGGGTTTTTCCACGAAATCGAGAAACGTGATTTGAGGGCCGTGGTGCGGGTAGAGGACGTCTGGGCCCGACGCCAAGGGGGTTTGCAGGCTGCGGTAATACTCGTAGGGCATGCGTCCCGGGGCGATATGAAAAACCAGAGCATCGCCCGGGCGAGAGTTGGCCAGCAGATACTGCGATGCGGCGCGCCAGTTCTCGTCTGACGACGTCGCACGCTCCCGGTAAAACGCAGCGACGCCGCGAAGGGACATCCCCAGGAAAAGAAGCAGGAGAGCACCGAAAAGCCAGCGCGCGCGAATCCGGGCCAGTCCGCTAGCGGCCAGCAGCAAAAGTGCGGGCAGTGAGAAGATGAAGTAGCGTGGCAAGAAGGCGGGCCGCGCTATCGAGAGTGCGAGCACCAGCGCCACCGGGAAAAATATCCAAAGCAGGAGGAATCGGCTTTTTTGGCCGACATTGCCGGAAACCGCGACGAAGCAAGCTGCGGCAAACAGCAAGACAAGCAGTGCGCCGCCGTTTCCTGTCCAATCGAGAGCGAGTTGCCACAGGCCGTGGAGGCCGGGCCGTTGAATCCAGCTCAGGGGGCCGGCGCCGGTGGTGGCGATGAAAGCGATCACTGGCAAGATAGCCAGCGTAATCGGCATCCATACTTTTCTTGTTTCTTTCGGGACCAGGCGGGGGTCAAGGAAACGCAACCAGATCCAATGCGCCAGCAGCATGAGTCCGGAAAAGAAATGGGCGTAAACCGCGAGGGCGCTGAAAAGGACGTAGAAGAGGCGATTTCGGCGTGACGGAATTTTCAGGAACTTGAGGAAATAGAGGCTGGAAAGAATGCAAAGAAAGACCGTCAGCGAATAACTGCGGGCTTCCTGAGAATAACGGACGTGATAGCTGTTGACACACAACAAGGCTGCGGCGATGAGGGCGATTCGCGAATCAAATAGACTGCGGCCCAGAAAATAAATCGCGGGGATGGCCGCGACCCCGAAAACAACCGACAGTGACCGGACAAAAGCCTCGCTGTGTCCGAGATGCATCCAGGCGCGCAGAAGCAGGTAATACAGTGACATGTTAGCCTCGCGTCGCCACAGGATGCGGACGAAGTTGTACCCGTCGAGGCGGGCGATGGCGACGCTGATGCCTTCATCGAACCAGAAGCTTTTTACGGTCAGGGCATGGAGGCGGAGGGCGGCGGCTGCGGCGGTGAGCAGCGCGAGTATGCTGAGGTCTAGCCCTGTGGTCGAGCGACTGCTCGGCTGATTGAGGTCCTGGGGCTGCACGGGAAATGGTATCGCGAAAGCGGCGGCTTTGGGGCCGACTCCAGTAGAATAAACGGTTTTGAATGGCGCGGAGTGGGGAGGGAAAGGCCCCACTTCTCGCAAAGAACGGGAGAAATGGGGCACCCGGCAAGAAATGGGGGACCTCGGGGCACGGGTCGGGGAGGTGGCGCCGATGGCGCAGGCTTAAAGCAGGTTCCTCGACTGCAAGGTTGTTCTCTGCGGCGAACGATCTTCTTCGCTCGGAATGACAAGGGTCTAACAAAGGTTGGTCCATGATGTTCAAAAAAATTCTAATTGCGAATCGGGGAGAGATTGCGGTGCGGGTGATTCGCGCCTGCCGCGAGATGGGGATTGCTTCGGTTGCAGTTTGTTCGGATGTGGACCGGGCGGCGCTGCATGTGATGAAAGCGGATGAAGCGTATGGGATTGGGGCGGCGGCCGCGAACGAATCGTATTTGAATATTGATCGCATTGTCGAGGTTGCGAAACGGTGCGGGGCCGATGCGGTGCATCCAGGGTATGGATTCTTGTCGGAGAATCCGAAATTTGCGCGGGCTTGCGGGGACGCTGGAATTAAATTCATTGGGCCGTCGGCGGGGTCGATGGAATTGATGGGGTCGAAGACGCGGGCGCGGCAGGGAATGGAAAAGGCCGGAGTGCCGTTTGTGCCGGGGACGTCGCGCGGAATTGAATCGCTGGCGGAAGCGCAGAAAGTTGCCGCGGGGCTGGGGTATCCGGTGATGCTGAAAGCCGCGGCGGGCGGGGGCGGCAAGGGGATGCGGCTGGTTGCGAACGAGCACGAGTTTGCGTCCGCGCTGGAGTCGGCGCGCAGCGAGGCGCAGCGGGCATTTGGCGACGGCGAAGTTTATATGGAAAAGGCGATTGCGAATCCGCGGCACATTGAAATGCAAATTCTGGCGGATGAGCATGGGAACTGCGTTTATCTTGGCGAACGCGAGTGCTCGCTTCAGCGGCGGCATCAGAAGGTGCTGGAGGAATGTCCGTCGCCGGCGGTGACGTCGAAGATGCGCAAGCAGATGGGCGAGGTTGCGGTGCGGGTGGCGAAGGCGGCGGGGTATGCGAATGCGGGCACGATTGAATTCTTGGCCGACGCGGCGGGGAATTTCTATTTTTTGGAAATGAATACGCGGCTGCAGGTTGAGCACCCGGTGACGGAATTAGTCACGGGGCTTGATCTGGTGCAACTGCAGATTCGGATTGCGGCGGGAGAGAAGCTGGCTTTGATTCAGTCGAACCTAGATCTGCGTGGACATGCGATTGAGTGCCGCGTCTATGCGGAAGATCCGGCGAACGATTATTTTCCCAGTCCGGGGGGAATTACGGTGTTGAGCGAGCCGTCGGGGCCGGGAATCCGCGTGGACAGCGGGATTTACCAGGGATGGAATGTCCCGCTGGAATATGACCCGCTGCTGGCGAAGTTGATTGGATATGGCGAGAGCCGCAAGCAGGCGATTGGACGATTGAAGCGCGCGCTTGACGAGTATGTGGTTGGAGGGGTGAAGACGAACTTGGCGCTCTTCCGGGAGATTCTTTCCAACCCCGAGTTTCTTGCCGGGAATACGGACACGGGATTGATCGGGCGATTGCCTGCGGCGGATTCTATCGGCGGCGAGGCTGAGATCGCGGTGATTGCGGCGGGGATTCTTTATGCGCTCAGGGCCGAGAAGAATCAAGGGCTCGAGCAAGGGGTGGGCAGTTCTTTCTCTAACTGGCAAAGGGCGGGGCGCGACGAGGGGCTGAGGTAAGTCATGCGCTATGAAGTTGGCCTCGGCGGAAGGATCCATCGGCTCGAACTGCGGAAAAAAGATGCGGGGTGGGAGTGCCGGCTGGATGGGCGCGATGTTTTAGTCCAAGCGGTGCGGGCTAGTGAGAACACGCTTTCGCTATTGATCGATGGAAAGTCGTTTGAGGTCAAGCATGAGGCCGCGGAAGCGGGCGCGGCAATTTTTGTTCGGGGGACTCGGTATGAGGTTTCGGTTGAAGATCCGCGATCTTGGCGAGGGAGAGCGCGTGCGGCACAGGATGAAGCGGGACCGCAGAAACTGATTGCGTCCATGCCGGGGAAAGTGGTGCGAGTGTTGGCGCGCGAGGGCGACAGTGTAGTTTCAGGCCAAGGGATTGTGGTCGTGGAAGCGATGAAGATGCAGAATGAGATCCGCTCGCCTAGAGCGGGCATGTTGAAAAAACTGCTCGTGCATGAAGGAATGAAGGTGAACGCTGGCGAGGTTTTGGGGATTGTAGAGTGAGATCGCAGGTCAGCAGACTCAGTGGGTCACGCCGGTGTTCTCCAGCACTTGCTCCGCGTAGTAGTTCTCGACTTTGGCTTGATCGCGCATGACTTCGTAGTAGGCGGCCTTGAGCAATTGTTCGCGGGTGTCCTGCAATTGGGTGCGAATTTTCTGTTCCACCCTGGGGTCGGAGAGGGCTTGCTGACCGGCCGGGTCGAACTCAATCAGCTTCACAATCTGGAAGGCGCCGATCTGCTTGTTGGGGTTTGTGAGGGGGATGATCGGAGTGTACTGGCCGGGCTTCAGTTTCAATACACTCTCGCGGGTCAGATCATCGGTTTGCTTGAGCGCAGATTCGGGGACGAATCCGATATCACCGCCATTGGCGGCGGTCGAGGTGTCTTCGGAGAAAGTGACGGCAACGGATCCAAAGTCATTCCCGGCTTCGAGGGCGGTAAGCGCGGCCTGAATTTTTTGGCGGGCTTCGGCTTCATTGCGGGCTTTGTTGCCGCTCTCGTTGCCTTGAGGCGCTGGGGAAGCGGTCACCAGAATATGCGCCAGACGATAGCGCGCCTCAATCAGGTTGTATTCCGCCTTGTGTTGCATGTAATAGGCGGCAATGTCGTCTTCGGTCACGTTGATTTTGGAAGTGACTTCCTTATGCAGGACTTTGTCGGCGGTAAGGGCGCGGCGAATTTCGCGTTTTAGGTCCTCGATTGAAGTTTTCTGCTCTTGCAGCCTTTGTTGGAAGACTTCGTTCGTGTAGGGAGACTTAATCTCGCTGAGTTTACGGTCAACGTCTTCGTCGGTGGCGAGCAGGCCAAGTTTTTCGGCGCGATGCATGAGGATTTCGGTTTCGATCAATTCGCGGAGGATGCTGAGGCGTAGGCTGGTGGCCTCCTCGTCGCTAAGCGACTGGTTCGAACCGGCAGTCTGGGCGGCGAAATATTTATCCAGGTCCGCACGGTAAATTTTCTGTCCGTCCACGGTCGCGGCGACGTCGTTGCCCGAGGGTTTGCGGCTGCATGAGACGGAGAAGGCCGTTGCCAGGAACATCAACGCGACCATCACCGCTTGCCTCAAGCCGGGATTGAGCTGCAAAGGTTCCTCCATTTCCGAATGCTAACTCAGTGCGGGACCGCGGGCGAGGCCGCCGAACCGGGCGGCTGAGGAGCTGCGCTCACCGCCGGCGCGGCGTGGACGGGTGCGGGTACACCGGCCTGCTGCAAAGCGCTATCGAATAAAGCGCGGAATTCCTCCACCGGGCGCACTCCATCCACCATCTGCCCATTCACGAAAATTGTGGGAGTGCCGTCGACTTTCAGCGCTTCTCCTTCTTTCACCGATGCGTTTACCGCGTCGTTCTTCTGCTCCTTGACGCAGGATTGCAGTTTGTTCGCGTCCAGGTGAAACTTGCTGCCTTCCGCAAGGGCGTTGCGGTCGAGCAGGGCGAATTGATTGTCGAGGCCCTTTTCTGCGTTTACTTCCTGGCGGTTGGCGTGGGTGGAATCGGCGAAATCCCAGTAGGCGTCGCCGTTCTGTGCCGCCAGACAGTTTGCGTCCACGGCGGCATGCACGGCCCAGGGATGAATTTCGGAGAGCGGGAAATCCTTGTAGATGAAGGCCACGCGATCGCCATACTCTTTCAGCAATTGGGGAAACAAGGTCTGGTGGACGACCGAGCAATAGGGGCACTGAAGGTCGTCGTAATTTACCACCACGACTTTGGCATTGGCGTTTCCGCGCACCGGACGACCGGCAAGGTCGATTTTCTTCATGACCTCGGCATAGGGGTCTTTGGTCAAATCCATTTTCGTCATGCGAACCAGGGTCTTCTGGTCCTTGGAGAGCAGGAAATCATAGGTCTGCTTCTTGCCGTCGCCATCGAAGGTGACGGTCACGGTGTCGTAGTTGGCGAACTCGCTGGGATGCGGAGCGGAGATGGTCACTTTTACGGTGGGAGAAACGGTGTAGGAGGCACGCAACTGGCGTTCAATGCGCTGGGTCAGGTCGGCAGGGGCAAGCTGAGCCGAGCAACCGAGGCAAACCATCAGAAAAAGGAAAAACGTGCGCTTGAACGACGTCACCAGAAACCGCCTGATCATTGAGGATAACTGGGATTATCTCATAGGGGGAGCACTCAGCAGTCAGCACTCAGCAGTCAGCTAGATCACCATGCACTGTCTGATTCCTGAACCTTGAGGGCGGATTCCCGAGGAGGTCTTGCTTGAGTTTGGCGTTCCCGGGACAATGGCGGCGTTAGCGTTCAGCCAGCGCATGGGTGATTTAGCTGACTGCTGAGTACTGAATGCTGAGTGCTATTTTCCCGGGCTGATCACGATCTTGTCGGCGGGGAGCAGGGCATTCATCGAGCCGGAGCGGAAGCCCTCGAGATCGAGGGTCACGAACTTGAAGCCTAGTCCCTTAAAAATCCGGGTAAACTCGGCGGTCATTTCCAGAGTCAGGGCGCGGGGGAGCTCGTCGCGGGCGATTTCGATGCGGGCGATTTCGCCGTGATGGCGGACTCGAAATTGGCGAAACCCGAGATGTCGAATCGCGTCTTCGCCTTGCTCAACCGCGGTCAGGGCATCGGTGGTGACCGGGCGGCCATATTCGATGCGGGACGAGAGGCAGGCGGAGGCGGGCTTGTCCCAGATGCGCAAGCCGGCTTCGCGGGCGAGGGTGCGAACGTCTTCCTTGGTGAGTCGAGCGTCGAGAAGAGGCGCGGCGACGCGGTGTTGCGATGCGGCGGCTTGACCAGGGCGGAAGTCGCTCTTGTCGTCGAGGTTCACGCCGTAGGCGATGGTTTCGAAATCGCGGGTTGCGCCGAAAGTTTTCATCACGGTGAAGAGTTCGTCTTTGCAGTGAAAGCAGCGGGCGGAGTCGTTGCGAACATATTCAGCCCGATCGAGTTCGGAAGTGGGAATAATTTCGAGGGGGATGTTCTGCTCGCGGGCAAAGGCGATGGCGTCGGCGAGCTGGAAGCGGGCAAGGCTGGGGGAATCGGCGATGACGGCGAGCATGCGGTCGCCAAGAGTTTGATACGCAGCCCAGGCGAGGAATGCTGAGTCGGTGCCGCCGGAGTAGGCGACCAGGGTGCGACCAAGCGACAATAAAGTCTGGTCGAGGACGGAGCGCTTGGCGGCGAGTTTGGCGGACAAAGGCATCGAGATCATTCTAATGCGAAAAGGGGGTCGGAAATCGGAGGATCTGGCGATCGGGTCATCGGGCGATCTGGGTCAAAGTCAAAGGCGTCGGACAAGAGTGTCCGACCCACACGGGCCTCGGTGCTCCACAGTCTTGCGAAGTGCAAATCTTGATTAGAAAAGGCGTTCGGTCCGCCTTAGGTTGCCGAAGGCGCCTACGTTGGCCAGGGCGAAGGTGAAACGGAACTGGTTTTCGTTGCGCACCGAGGCTAGCGCGAAGCGGCGGTATTCGATATTTACTCCGCAGCAGTCCCAATTGTAGGCCATTTGTCCGGAGCCGTATTGCACCTGGTTCAGGTGGGCGTCGAAGCCGAGATTCATTGCAGCGCTGAGCCCGCGTTTATTGGGGCTGCCGTATCCCAAGACTGCGCGGAACTGATTAAAAATTTGTGGCGGCGGGTTAGGCGTGGTCGAAAGCTCGCTGGGGACATGCAGGACGGCGTTGCCGATGCCGACTGTATAGGAACCGAAGTGCTGATCGAACAAAGCGGTGCTGGTGCTGATACGGCCGGCATGAAAATCGTAATCCAGGTCCCACTCCAGGTCATTGCGCGGCCCGGTGGTGACGCGCAGCCGGGAAAGCAGCGGAGAGAGGCGGCGCGCGTCAGTCAGGAAGGCGATCCCAGTCAGGTCCACCGTGCTGGTGAACACGTTGCGTTTGCCGGGAACCAGCGCGCCGCCAAAGGTGGGGTCCGCGAAATATTTCTGCGCGATTTCCCAGGTGATAATCTCACGCCCCGTGGCCTGGCTGGGGCAAGTTTGCTCGCTCGTGGGTCGCGTTTGTTCCCAGGGGTCGGCGCCCGAAGGCGGAGCCATCCCGGCCATCACTGCGGGCATGCCTTCCGGCTCACAGGTTTCTGGTGCGGTGGAAGTGCGCTTGGCGTACAGCCGATTCACCACCGCGTACTCGACGGCGTTGGAGTCGCTCAGGATGTCGCGATCGTCGAAGCGGAGGATATGGGAAAAATTCTCGACTCCCGTGACGTAGGTGTAGGTGACGCGGGGTTCGATGACGTGCTTCCATTTGCGGCCAAAAACCTGGCGATCAAAGATGCGGTCGAGGGCGGGCGGGCGGATTTCGACCGAGCCTAAGAGCGCTTTGCGGTTGATGACGTCGGAGATCGCGGTACCGACGTCGGTGAGGGCAATGCCGCCTGTGGGCACCAATTGCTGGGTGTAAATGGTGTCGCGGAGCGAGAGCTCGGGACGAAGGCTCCAGCCTTTCAACAGCAAGGGCAGAGAAACGGCGGGATTGACGTCGAATCGTCCGACTAGCGGTGCGGTGCGAAACGAAGGTTCGCTGCGGGAGAGCCCGCCGGCCGAGGCATCAATCGTGCCGTGGAAGGGTGTGTGCAAGAGGGCGCGGTCGAGGCTGGAAATCTCGACCCCGGGGGCGTGGAGAATGGTGATCACGTCGCCCGGCGTGGTGGTTTGAAAATCCTGATAACGGTGGGTGGTGGCGTTCAGAAAGACGCTGCCGGTAACGTTGGAGAGGAATGCGTCCGACTTAACTTCCGAGTTGACCGCTTGGGTGAAGACGTCGCTGAAGGCCAGCCGGAAAACGTAGGAACTCAGGTAGTCGATGTTAGCGACGGCGCGGATATCGTGGGCGAATGCTCCTTCGGACTTCAGATGGGCCTCGGTCCCACCCTGATTGACGCCGTTGAGGCCGCGATCAAGCACCGTGAAAAAAGTCAGGTCCACAAAGGATGTGTCGGTGGGGCGGGCACGGAACTCGCCGTCGGGCGCCCAGCCCCGGCGGGAATAATATTCGGCACCTGCCAGCAAGTCCATGCTGCGGTTGATGGCCCAGAACGCGGATTCGCCGAAGGTGTAGCCGCGCGTGGACGAGCGTCCGGCATTGGGAATCAAAAATCCCGACTGGCGCGGCTCTTTCTGCACCGGGTGGGTGGCGAAGGGAAAATAAAAGATGGGAATATCTTCGACGCGGAAAATGCTTTGGTAGATAGTGGCATTGCCTCCGGCTTCGACCACGACTTTATGCGCGAAGAACTGCCACTTGGGGCGTGGCAGTTCGCAGCTGGTCACGCTGCCGTCGGTGACTACGTAGTGGTCTGGGCCTTTCTTGTCCACGACTTTGCCGGTAAAGAAAAATGGATTGGAAGTGGTGAAGATGGCGCGGTTCTTTGCCGTCTCGACGCCAATGCTCCCGGTGACGTTTTCAAAATGGCCAATTTCGCTGTTGATGTTGTAAGTGCCGCGGGCGGCTTCAATGTGCTCGTGATTGGGGCCGCCCTCAAGCAGTAGGTGGCCTTCGGCCCGGACGTTGCCGGAATCGGAGTCATAGGTGACCTGGTCTCCGTGGAAGGTGAAAACACCGTCATCGATTTTTACGTTACCCTGCAGCTTGTAAATTTCGCCGTCTTTTTCCTGATGCACGGCGCTGATGCTGACTGGTTCGGAGCGCTTCGGCGGGGCTGGCGGAGCATCGGGCGACGGCGAGGAAGCGGGAAGCAACTGGCTGGTTACTAACCTGGGCGCGAGTAGCAGATGACAAAGCACCGCCGCGGTGATAAGTAATCGAATGCGGGATGTCATCGGGAGCGCAGCAGTCCAGTAGCCTGACTTTGCGTGAAGGTAGCACGTTCGCCCGTCCTGAGGCAAAAAACGCGCCGCTTTTGGTTTCGATGAACTCACCTGACCCCCAGCCCGGTCTTGATCCACCCGCTCTTGATTCACCCGGTGTTGATCTTGAAGAATACTTCGACCCCGACATGCCTGACAGTAGCGAACAGTATTTCTCCGCAAGCCTGGAAGCGGCCGGCGAGCGGCCGCGATTTGTGCTGGATGATCCGGAAAAGCCGGCACTGGCGGAGCCGCGTGCGGAGCTTGCCAGCGAGGCGGCAGCGAGTCGGTGCGATTTGACCAAAGATCAGGCCGCAGACTTCTTGCAGGAAAAGCCCAGCGACACGGTTGAGCCTGAAAGATCGGATGGCTCTCCCGAGCGTGACTGGCGGGAGCAGGTGAGCGCGAAGGTGAGCCGCTACCGGTCGCGGAAGCCGAGGGTAGAGCGATATCCGTCGTTGTCTTTGTCATTGTCACTGCCGCTGCAGTTCGAAGTGACTCCGCTTCGAGATGAGACGCCGCAGCGGGCGACGGTGGATGCCTCGTCGTCCGAAGTGAATTCCTGGCTTGAGAATCCAGAAGTGCATGCCCCGCGGGAAATTCCGGTCACGATGGAAGCAACAGCGCGAGTGCTGGAATTTCCGCGTTTGGCTGCGCCGCAGTTCCGGGGCGAAGAGTTGGCGGATCCAATGATAGGGCGGCCGCGGATTGTGGAGGCTCCGGAACTGCTGCCTCCTCCGCCGGCGCTGGGTGGGATTCTGATTGAGCCCGTCGCGGCTGTCGATAACGATCGGATTCCGGGCCTCGATGTGCCGCTACAGTCTTCGGCTTTTTCGCGGCGGCTGCTGGCGGGAACGGTCGATGTCGCCGTCGTCGGGATTGCGCTGGCGGCGTTTGCATACATTTTCTTTCGGATAAACGGGACGGTTCCGCCCTGGCGTATCGCAGCCGAATCTGCTGCCGCTGTGCTGGCTGTGCTGTGGCCGGCTTATCAGTATGCGTTTCTGGTGTTTTCGAAGACCACCCCGGGATTGTGGCTGGCCAAGCTGGAAGTGACCCGGTTCGACGGCGCGCCGGCTTCGCGAAATCTGCGGCGGTGGCGGGTGCTGGCGTCGCTGCTGTCGTGCACGTCGCTGGGGTTGGGGTATGCGTGGTGCTTTCTGGATGAAGACCGGCTTTCCTGGCATGACCGGATTACTAGGACGCATTTGGGTGCTGCGCCGCGAACCTAGGCGTTATAATTGGGGGTAATGAGTCGCCTCTTCGAATCGTTTGATTTCCAGAATCGGAGCTGGGATGTTCGCGTTCTGGAGAGCCTGTCCCTGCGTTCAGTGTTTGTGTGCGCAGTAGCATCACTCTTCTTGCTAGGCTTCGTCGTCGCCGTCGTGACGTACGAGATTGTCCGCCTCCATCGCTTTGAGTGGTCAAACTTCATTATTCTTCCTATCGTGGGCCTCACCACTTTTCGCTGTGCGCGGCTTGTCTATCGGCGACTTGAACGCTAATAGCCGCATCCTCTCAGATATCGCTGCTCTTTGTTAACATCTCTCCGTGGCTACAAACCCCGTACGCGTACGCTTCGCTCCTTCCCCAACCGGACAATTGCATGTCGGCAACGCGCGCACTGCGCTGTTTAACTGGCTGTTTGCGCGGCGGTGGGGCGGGACCATGGTGTTGCGTATCGAAGACACCGACGTCGATCGTAGCGAAGCCCGGTTTGAAGATCAGCTGATTGACGACCTGAAGTGGCTGGGGCTTGATTGGGATGAGGGGCCGGATGTGGGCGGAGACTTCGGGCCTTACCGGCAATCCGACCGGGTGGCGATTTATCGCGAACATGCGGAGAGATTGCTGAGCCAGCACAAGGCCTATTTGTGCTTTTGCAGCGACGAGGAATTGCAGCGGGAACGGGAGCGCGCGGCGGCGGAGCATCGGCAGCCGATTTATTCGGGCAAGTGCCGGGGGATTGATCCGGCGGAAGGAGAGCGCAGGCGAGTTTCGGGAGAAAGCTGCGCGATCCGGCTGCGGATTCCCGAGCATCCGATTCGGTTTCATGACATCGTCCACGGGGCGGTTGAGTTTTCGAACGAAGTGGTGAGCGATCCCATCATTCTGCGGTCATCGGGCATGCCGGTTTACAACTACGTGGTCGTCATCGACGACGCGCTTATGAAGATCACCCATGTGATTCGCGGCGACGATCATCTTTCGAATACCCCAAAACAAGTTGCGGTGTATGAAGCCCTGGGATGGCCGGTGCCGGAGTTTGCGCATCTTTCGACGATTCTGGGCGCGGACCGGGAGCGTCTATCGAAGCGCCACGGCGCGACTTCGATCGCCAACTTCCGCGAGATGGGAGTGCTTCCCGAGGCGCTGGTGAATTATCTGGCGCTGCTCGGCTGGGCTCCGAGCGGGGGGACGAGGGAGATATTTTCTTTGCCAGAGTTAGTTAGGGAATTTTCGCTGGAGCGGGTCACGCCGTCTCCGGCGGTGTTTGACATGGAGAAGCTGTACTGGCTGGACCGGCACTACATCAAGGAGAGTTCGCCGGAACGGATTGAGAAGCTGGCGCTGGCTTATTATGCGCGGACGATTGTCGATGAACCGACCAAGCAGCTTGGGGGCGAACCACAGATGAGTAATCCGTGGGCGCCGGATGTGGTGGAGTGGTTTGGCAGCGTCACGCGGATGCTTGTGCCTTCGGTGGACCGGCTGGAGCAGCTTCCCGAGCGCGCTTCGCTGATTTTTCACTATGACGCCAAGGCGGCGCTGGTTTCTCCGGACAATGCCGAGGTGTTGGGATGGGCTAACACCGATGCAGTGCTGGCGAGGTTCATCGGCAAGATTCTTGAGGACGAATCGGCGCGGGAGGGAAAGCTAACTCCGGAGGAGTTCAAGAAAATTGTGAACGAAGTAAAGGCTGAGACAGGAGCCAAGGGCAAGGAATTATTTCATCCCATTCGGATTGTGGTTACGGGATCACATTCGGGGCCGGAGTTCGACAAGCTGGTTCCGATCCTTGAAGTGGGGAGCCGCTTGCCGCTGCCAAAGCATGTGCTTGGGGTGCGCGAGCGGGTGGAGCAGTTCGGGAAGGCGAGGGCTTCACAGTAGGTTTTCGAGCGCCACTCCAAGCTGAGGGAATTTGAACTGGAAGCCGCTGTCGAGCAGCTTCTTTGGTTGTACTCGCGCGCTAGCCAGCAAGGCTTCGTCGGCGAGTTGGCCGAGAGCGATCCGGGCGGCGAACGCCGGGACCGGGAGGATCGCGGGACGCTTCAGAGCCTTCCCGAGCGTCGTGGTGAAGTCCGCATTTGTGACCGGGTCGGGAGAGACCATGTTGGCCGGGCCTTTGCCGGATTCATTTTGCAGGATGTGATGCACGGCTGCGATGAAGTCATCGATGTGAATCCAACTCCACCATTGGCGGCCGCTGCCGACCCTTCCGCCGAATCCGAGGCGAAATGGCAACAGCATTGGCTTCAGAGCGCCGCCCTCGCGGCTCAAGACGATTCCGGTACGCAGATTTACGGTTCGGATTCCGGCGTTCATGGCAGGGCTGGTTGCCGACTCCCATTCGACACAGGCCTGGGGAAGAAATCCGGCGCCGGGAACGCTCTCCTCGGTTAGAACTTCGTCTCCGCGGCTGCCGTAGTAGCCGGTAGCAGAGGCGCAGAGGAACGTCTTAGGCGGGCTGTCGGCCTTGGCTAAAGCTTCTGAGAGATTTGTCGTGCTTACTACGCGGCTGTCGCGGATTCGCGTCTTCTTGCCGGCAGTCCAGCGGCCGGTGATGGATTCGCCGGAGAGGTGGATTACGGCGTCGAATCCCGAGACAATTTCTGGGAGGATGGGGTTGGTGGGGTCCCACTGGGTTTCATTTGAGCTTTGGGTGGCTCGTCGCACGAGGCGAGTCACTTCGTATCCGTGCGATTCCAGCGACGGAACGAGAGCGAAACCGATTAGGCCGGAGGCGCCGCTGATCAGGATGCGGGGCATGGCGTCACTGTAGCACCTGATTCGTATCACGAGGGGGCGGCTGTCCCCACATTCGGCGAGTATCAGCCGATATAATCAACATCAAGGAAATAGGCCGCGCCACGTGGGCGCTTCCCGGCTTTGGTCGGACAAGAGTGTCCAACCCACACGAGCACATGACTACCTTGCGCGAACAAATCGCGACCAACATGCTCACGGTGACGAAGTTCCGCGAGCTGCTGCGGGACATGAAGGAGAACCGTCCCAATGACGATCTGGAGCTGGTGCGCAAGGCGTACGAATTTTCTCAGAAACAGCATTCGGGGCAGCAGCGCGCGTCGGGGGAGCCGTACCTGGTGCATCCGCTGGAAGTTGCGCTGGTGCTGGCGGAAATGAAAATGGACGCGGTCGCGGTGGCGGCAGGATTGCTGCATGACTCCGTGGAAGACACGTCGGTCACGATTGTTGATATCCGCAAAGAGTTTGGCGAGCAAGTCGCGCACATTGTTGAGGGCGTGACAAAGATCAGCCAGATAGATTTTTCATCGCGCGAAGAGCAGCAGGCCGAGAATCTGCGCAAGATGATGCTGGCTATGGTGGACGACATTCGCGTCGTCCTGATCAAACTGGCTGACCGCTTGCACAACATGCGGACGCTGGAGCATCTTCCGCCCGACCGTCAACAAAAAATTGCCCGCGAGACCCTGGACATTTACGGGCCCATCGCGCATCGGCTTGGAATGGGCAAGATTCGCGGCGAACTGGAAGACCTGGGGTTTCGCTATCTGGATCCGATCAGCTACCAGCAGGTGCATGATGCGGTCGAAGCGCGCCGAAAAAAAGGCGAACAGTTTCTTAGCAGCGTTGAAAAAGAATTGGGCGACAAGCTTAAGGAAGCGGGTATCGAAGCCAAGGTCGAGAGCCGCATCAAGCGGCTGTACAGCATTCACAAAAAGCTGGTGAAGCAGCACATTTCCGTGGACCAGGTTTATGACCTCTACGCCATGCGTGTGATTACGAAGTCGGTGCAGGATTGTTATGGGGTGCTGGGGATTGTTCACAATATTTGGCGTCCAGTGCCGGGGCGGATTAAGGATTTCATTGCCATGCCGCGGCCGAATTTGTATCAGTCGCTGCACACTTCGGTGATCACCGAGGAAGGCACGAGTTTTGAAATCCAGATTCGCACCGAAGAAATGCACCGCATGGCGGAAGAAGGGATTGCGGCACACTGGAAATATAAAGACGGCCCGGTTTCGGCACAGGACGAGGAGCGACTGGCGTGGCTGCGACAGGTGGTGGAGTGGCAACGCGATGTTTCTGATCCTAACGAATTCCTTTCCACGCTGAAAATCGATCTTTATCCGGAAGAGGTTTACACGTTTACGCCGAAGGGGAAAGTTGTCGTCCTGCCGCGCGATTCGACGCCGATTGATTTTGCTTACACCATTCACACCGAAGTCGGACACACTTGCGTGGGCGCGAAAGTGAACGGGCGCATGGTGCCGCTACGCCACAAAGTTCATAGCGGAGACATTGTTGAAATCATTACCCAGGCGGGGCACAAGCCGAGCCGCGACTGGCTCAGCGTGGCGCGGTCGTCGCGCGCGCGCAACAAAATCAAGCACTGGTTGAATATTCATCAGCGGGAACGGGCGGTTGAAATCGGCAAGAAGCTGATTGACAAAGAAGCGCGCAAATACCGGATTTCGCTGAAGGACATCAAGGACGAAGACTGGCTGCGGATTGCGTCGGAATACGGACTGGGACAGCCGGATGATTTGATGGCGGGCGTTGGATACGGAAAATATTCGGCGCGGCAGATTCTGGGCAAACTGGCTCCGGCGGCGGAAGCCCCGGCTTTGGCTCCGGCCGAGGACGAAGGCGGCGGCGGGATCGGCAGCGTTGTCCGCCGGGTGTTTGGCGGCGACCACAGCGATGCGATTCGGGTAAAGGGACACGGCGATCTTCTCGTCTATCGCGCGCGTTGCTGTAATCCGATTCGCGGCGAGGACGTCGTCGGATACGTGACGCGCGGCAAAGGCGTGGCGGTGCATTCGGTGAATTGTCCGAACGTCACAAATCTGATGTACGAGCCAGAGCGGAAAATTGACGTGGAGTGGGGAAAGGAAGAAGGCGCGCCGGTCGCGTTCCCGGTGAAGCTCACGGTTTTTTGCGACGATCGTTTTGGAATGCTGAAGCAAATTACGGCAGTGATCAGCGACAACAAGACGAACATTCGCAACATTGGCGCGCGCACGGAAAATGGGCAGGCGAATGTGGACGTCGTGATCGAGATCGAAGACCTCAAGCATCTGGAATCGATCATTCAAGGAGTGAGAAAGATTCCGGGAGTGCATGAGGTGCAGAGGTTGCAGAGGGTTTAAGCGGAGCTATCAGCTATCAGCCGTCAGCTAAAATCTTTCGGATTCAGTCTTTATGGTTTTGCTGAAAGCTCACGGCTGATAGCTGACAGCTAGAATGGAGTTTCATGCGCGAAGTTATTTCAACTCCGATTGCGCCGAAGGCGATTGGGCCGTATTCGCAGGCGGTGCGGGCCAACGGGCTGGTATTTGTTTCGGGACAAGTGGCGATTGATCCGGCCACGCAGCAGGTGGTGGATGGGGACGTCGCCGCGCAGACCGAGCGGGTGATGAAGAATCTTTCTGCGATCCTGGCGGCGGCGGGGAGCCGGCTTGACCTGGTGCTGCGCTGCACCGTGTTCTTGAAAAGCATGAATGACTTTGCCGCGATGAATGCAGTTTATGGGAAGTATTTCAGCACCGCTCCTCCGGCGAGGTCTACTGTGGAGGTTTCGCGGTTGCCGAAAGATGTGCTGGTGGAGATTGATGTGATTGCGCTGGGGTAGCTGCATTTCCTTGAGGAGTCGAAGTAATGAGCAAGTCCGCCATAGCAGCTGTCGCGATTCTGATGGTTGTGTTTGGATGCGGTTTTGTGCTGTCACAAACTGCACCGCCGGCTAAGAAGCCGGCGAAGAAACTGGCTGTTGTCCATCCCAATACGAAGGTCCCTGCCAAAGTCACGGGTGACGGGGTGAAGACCGAGTCCGGGTTGCAGTATTGGGACATTGTCGTCGGCACGGGTGCGGTAGCGAAGGAAGGCGACCGGGTGCGGGTGCACTACACGGGCTGGCTTACCACGGGCAAAAAGTTTGATAGTTCGGTGGACGCGGGGCGTCCGTTTACGTTTGCGCTGGGGAACGGCGAAGTCATTCGAGGATGGGACGAAGGCATCGAAGGAATGAAAGTCGGCGGCAAGCGCCAGCTGCACATTCCTCCGGAGTTGGGCTACGGCGAAGGCGGTTCTCCGGATGGGACTATTCCGTCGAACTCCACGTTGATTTTTGATGTGCAACTGCTGAGTGTGGAACCGCCGGTGCAGTAGGGGAAACCGTCCTTGGTGGTTGGCCCAAACCCGTGCCCTAGAGTGAATGACTCCTGAAAGACTTTGCCGACGACGGTTTCTACGCTTTCACGACTTTGCCGCTGCGCAGGCAGGAGGTGCAGACGCGGATACGCTTGGCGCCGGCGCCGACTTTGGCGCGGATGGGGCGCAGATTGACGTTCCAGCGCCGCTTGGTCACGTTGTGGGCGTGGCTAATGTTGTTTCCAAATTGCGGCCCCTTGCCGCAGATCGCGCAAATTTGTGCCATGACTGCTCCGGATAGGTTGAGTGCTTGACCCTGAAACTATAGATTTTACGCGATTTTCAGGGTTTTGGCGAGTCGGACTGGTGGTGAACGAACGCTTGGGCCGGGCCCCGCGACCGACGACGGCTTCTGCGATACTGGAGTTCATGGGCTTCGCCGACCCGAAATCCGTCAAAGTTCAGCTCCAAGCCGGAACCGGGGTGGAGATTAAGTGGAAGGACGGGCATCTGTCGCACTACACCTTTCCTTTCCTGCGCGACGCCTGCCCGTGCGCGCTGTGCGATGAGGAGCGTGGCAAGACGGGGCGCGAGCCAGGGGAGCCTCCGCGGTCGAAGCCCGGTGAGTTGCCCATGTTCAAGGCCGCCGCGAAACCGGTTTCTGCGGAGCCAGTGGGCAAGTACGCGCTAAAGTTCAAGTGGAACGACGGGCATGAGCTGGGGATTTATTCCTGGCAGTTTCTCAGAGATGTGTGCCCGTGTGAGGAGTGCCGGGTTCCCAAGAAAGAAAGCTGAATTCGCACTGACGGTGTCAGCATCCCCGTTGGGTTATTGGGGTTGGGTGTTGTTTTTTGCTTCTTCGAGGGCTTTCGCAAGTTCAGGGTGTTCGGCCAAGACCTCCAACATACACTGGCGACCGAGGTCCCGACCCCACGCGGCGCCCGCCGCCTGCGACTCCGCCATCACGTTCGGAAGGACTGCGAGCATCTTCTTGCCCAAGGGTGTCTGATACAACTGAATCAACCCTTTGATTTCGTCGTCGCTGTAGTACTTGTCGTAAATCGGCACGATCAGGTCTACAAGCTGGTCTGGCGTGCGCCGGGAGTGGAACTTCTCAAAAAATAGATCGACAAGCTTTTCGCGATACTCGCCGGGCGGCAGGGATCTGGAGACCATTGGCCGGATGGTCTTTTCCATTTGGTCCATGGACTGCTCGGCTATACCGGCTGCGTTTGTAACCTGGAGCAACTGCCGAATGTCGGCCTCTTTCGCCGTGTCCAATTTCGGGTGCCGGGTGGCCCTGGCCAGTGCGCCTAGGCTTTGCTCTGAATCTGGGCCTGAGGCGGGAAGGAGATCCTGAGCGGAACAAAGCACTCCAGGTATTAGAGCGATGACGAGAGCAGCGACGAATAGTTTCACGCGACCTCCTCACTAACGGTTGCCTTAATCGTACGCACGGGCGCAACGCCTGTGCGAGATGACGTTAGACAGTGCACCATCGCGCCCGGGGCCGAGGCCCGTCCTGTAATATTTAGTCAGGGTTTTTCGGAGCCGTTCCTTCAATTGTCTTTTCTCTCCCAACTCAATCCGCAGCAGCGTGAGGCGGTTGAAACTGTCGATGGACCGGTGCTCATCCTGGCTGGCGCGGGCAGCGGGAAGACTCGCGTCATCACTTATCGGATTGCGCATTTGATCGAAAACATCGGTGCGATGCCGGAGTCGATTCTGGCGGTTACGTTTACCAACAAGGCTTCGGCGGAGATGGCCGAGCGGGTCGAGAAGCTGGTCGGCGGGATGTCGATTGCAAAGCCGGTGATCTCGACGTTTCATTCGTTCTGCGTGCGCATGCTGCGGCGGGACATTGAGGCGCTGCGGATTCCATCGTCTGTCCCCGGCCAGCCGGCGATTGGGCATACCAAGAGTTTTGTCATCTACGACGAGAGCGATCAGCAGCAGGTGACGAAGTCCGTCATGAAGCGGCTGGGGATTGACGACAAGCAACTCACGCCGCGGGCGGTGCTGGGGCATATTTCGTGGGCCAAGAACCACATGCTCGATCCGCAGGAGGTGTATCTCAACTCGGCCGATCCCAAGACCGAGCGCATTGCGCAGATTTACGAGGAGTACCGCAAAGAGCTGCGGCGGGCGAATGCGTTTGATTTTGACGATCTGCTCCTGGAGGCAGTGCGGCTGCTGAAGTCAGCGGCGCCGGTGCGTGAGTATTACAACCGGCGTTTTCAATATTTACTGGTGGATGAATATCAGGATACGAACCGGCCGCAGTATGAGTTGATGCGGTTGCTGGCGGGCGACCGGCACAATGTGTGCGCGGTGGGCGACGAAGATCAGTCGATTTATTCTTGGCGCGGGGCTGACATTCGTAACATTTTGGAGTTTGAAAAAGATTTTCCCGAGGCGAAGATTATCCGGCTGGAACAGAACTACCGCTCAACGCAGAATATTTTGCAGGCGGCGTCGGCGGTGGTGGCGAATAATGTGCGGCGCAAGGGGAAGAATCTTTGGACTGCGCGCCAGGGCGGGACGAAGCTGGGGTACTACGAGGCTCCGGATGGGGAGAACGAAGCGCTGTTTGCGGCGGATTCGATTGCGCGATATTTGCGCGAGGCCATCGAACGCGGAGAAGACGCGCGGGCGGCGGTGCTGTATCGCATCAACTCGCAGTCGCGACTTTTTGAAGAGGGGATGCGGCGATATCAGTTGAAGTATCACGTGGTGGGCGGGTTTTCGTTTTACGACCGGGCGGAGATCAAAGATCTGACCTCGTATTTGAAGGTGGTTCACAATCCGGATGATTCGGTTTCGCTGCTGCGGGTGATTAATACTCCGGCGCGCGGGATTGGGAAGACGACGTTGGATGTGATCGAGCGGGTAGCGCTGGAGTCGGGAAAGTCGCTGTGGAGCGCGATTGGAGAATGCGTGGAGCGCGGGCTGCTTCCGGCGCGGGCGCTGGCGGCGCTGAAATCGTTTCGCGATTTGATTGTGGATGCGAGGGCGATGCTGGCGGGGACGTATTCAGAGAGGCTGGAGGATAGTGCTGCTTCAGGCGAGAGCGAGCGGAGCATTGCTCCGCCGGACCCTTCGACTTCGCTCAGGGCAGACTTACGGGGACGCCCGTCCCCCCCCAATTCTGCATTGGACTCCGCCGAGTTTAATCCGGCGGCGTTTAATTTTGGGGGCGGGGAGAACATTGAGGCCGCGAGTTCTCTTCCCGGCGAGGACCCGGTTGACGCTGCGGAAGAGGTCGCGCCCGTGGAAGGATTTCGCGCTCCAGGCGGGCCCGCAAATACGGCGGAGCTTTTGAAGTTCCTGATTGATCGCACCGGATACATCAAGGCCCTCGAAGCGGAAGACACACCAGAAGCGTACTCGCGGGTGGAGAATCTGCACGAACTGGTCAACGCTGCGATGGACTCGAAAGACCGCGGCGAGACGCTCGACCAGTTTCTCGACCATGCGGCGTTGGTGAGTGATGCCGATGCTTACGATGAGCGGGCGCAGATCACACTGATGACTTTGCATGCGGCCAAGGGGCTGGAGTTTCCGCTCGTTTTTTTGTGTGGCCTCGAAGAAGGTCTGTTTCCGCATTCGCGGACGTTTCTGAATCCGGATGATGTTGAGGAAGAGCGGCGGCTTTGCTATGTGGGGATGACGCGGGCGATGGACCAGTTGGTGCTTACGCGTGCGGTGTACCGGCGGCGCTATGGGACCGACATGCCGGAGGCGAGCGTGCCGTCGAGATTCTTGGAGGAAATTCCTGCGGAGTTGATCGAGGAGCTGGGGACCACCCGGCGGACTTCTGGGCGGACCTCGGGAGCGTATTCTCAGCAGGCACGTCGGACAAGAGTGTCCGACCCACACGGGTCCGGGCGGCTGGCGGGAGCGTCATCGGCCCACAGGTCAGAGCCTCACTATGCTTACGAGGATGAAGATCAGTCGGAGCCGTGGGTAGAAGGGACGAAGCGTGCAGCGGCAGCGACTGGGCCCAAGTACAATTCAATTGACAACATCGCCGAGTTTTTCGCGTCGCGGGGGAAGAAGTTTTCCGTCCCGAAAATGCCGGTCGAGGCGCCAAACGGGCGGCGGGGATTTCGCCCGGGGCAAAAGGTGAAGCATCCCAAATATGGCGAGGGGACGGTGTATCAGCGCGAGGGAGAAGGCGAAGAGGCCAAGATTACGGTACAATTTCCTCGCTTCGGATTGAAAAAACTGGTGGAGAAATACGCGCAGCTGGAGAAGGGCTAGGGCATTGGGTAATTTTGTAACCGGGTAATTTTGTAACCGGGTAATTTTGTAACCGGGTAATTCCGTAATTTTCACGGGGCGATCCCGCCGCTGTTCAAATTACAAAATTTCCCAATTACCAAATTACAAAATCGAGGTTCTACCGCATTCATGGCAAATACAGCAAAGTTGACCAAAGACGAACGCAAGAAACTGAAACGCACCGCGCGCAAGAAGCGCAAAGCCGAGAACCCTCTGAAGCCGCGGGATTACGCGCGTGGATCGAAAAAGAGCAAAGTGAAAAAGCTGGCGCGCGGCACCGCGAAGCGGTAAGAGCGCACTTGGCATTTAGCACTTGGCATTTGGCCGGTGGGCGGGCGATTCGTCCACCGGCTGAGTGTGCTTGCTGATATCTGGGTTCACCAGGACTTCAGGAGACATCAACCGCTTGCTAGAACCAGCGCTGGGCTCGTCCGAGAAAACTACCCGCGTCTCCATCCGCACGTCCGACAACCAGCTTTTCTGCTGCAAATCCATCGACAATCTAATCTCTGACTCAGAGGATCCGGAACGGCGTCTGAAAAAGACGCTGGGGCCGGTTTCGCTGACCGCGCTCGGAATCGGGGCGGTGATTGGGTCGGGAATTTTCACTGTCATTGGGACGGCGATGGCGGGGCAGAAGTTTGATACGTCGTCCATTCTCAATGCCCCGCTGCTCGATTACCTGATCAAGCACACGGCTTCGCTGGGACGTCCGGGAGCGGGGCCGGCGCTAGCGATATCGCTGGTGCTGGTAGCGGTCGTCTGTGCATTTACCGGGCTGTGCTACGCCGAACTGGCCTCGATGATTCCGATCGCCGGCAGCGCGTACACCTACACCTACGCGACCATGGGCGAGTTGATCGCGTGGATCATCGGCTGGGACCTGATTCTGGAATACGCGGTCAGCAACATGGCGGTAAGCGTCGGCTTCGCGCAGCATTTGGTCAACATGTTCGACTGGTTTGGCTGGCATCCTGCGCTGCGCTGGATCTCGCCTGCTTACTTGCCCGCCGGGATGTCGGGTTTGCAGGGAGAGATGCTCTATGCGCCGGGATTCCACTTCGGCTTCAACGTCCCTGCGTTCCTTGTTGTGATGATTTTAACCGTGGTGTTAGTGCGGGGAATCCGCGAGTCGGCGGAGACCAACAACGTCATGGTGATCTTGAAGATCGCCGCGATTCTGGCGTTCGTGATTGCCGGATCGCAGTACATACATCCGGGGCTGTGGCATCCCTTTGCGCCGAACCGATGGTCGGGGATTCTCACAGGCGGCTCGATCATTTTCTTCACCTACATCGGATTCGATTCGGTTTCGACGGCCGCCGAGGAAGCGAAAAATCCCCAGCGCGATTTGCCGATCGGGATTATCGCCACACTGGTGGTGTGCACGGTGTTGTACATAGGAGTGGCGGTTGTGCTCTCGGGGATTGTTCCGTGGGACTCGGTGCGAGACGATGCGGCTCCGGTAGTCAACAGCCTGAAGCATCTGACGGAAGTCACGGGTTCGCCGGTACTGCGCTGGGTGCGGCTGGGCGTCCTGTTCGGCGCGATGATGGGAATGATTTCGTCGCTGCTGGTGTTTCAGTTGGGGCAGGCGCGGGTTTGGTTTTCAATGTCGCGCGACGGCCTGCTGCCGAAATTATTTGGCAAAGTGCATCCGCGCTACCGCACTCCGGCGACTGCGACTTGGATTGCCGGATTCGTGGTTGGAGTTCCGGCGGGCATTCTGGATATTGGGACGCTTTCTGATTTGTCGAATATCGGCACGCTGTTTGCTTTTGTGCTGGTATCGCTGGGAGTGATCATTCTGCGATATCGTGATCCGCAACGGCACCGCGGTTTCCGCGCTCCCGGCGGAATTATTGCGCCGGTGCTGAGCGTCTTCTTCTGCGTGCTGCTGATGGGCGGGTTGCCGATTCTTACCTGGTTGCGCTTCTTTGGATGGCTGCTGATCGGGCTGGGGATTTACCGGTTCTACAGTCGGCATCACAGCGAGTTTGCACGAGTCTGAAGGGCTGTTGAGTTTAGGATGTCGTCCCCTGGGATTGAGCGATAATCAACCTGATGAAAACCGTCCTCGAAGAAACCGCTGTGGTGGCTTTCGTGATCGCCGTTTATGTTGTCCTGCCTGCTGCGATTATCGGCGGCTGGATTCGTTGGGTAAGACGCAGGGCACCAGAAACACGGTTTTCCCTGGTTTCTCTGGTTGGGTTTAGCCTTTCCACCTGCTCCGCCCTTTTGGCTCTGATCTCTCTCATTTATGCGCATGCCATCGGCGGATTTCCTTACTATGACCCAAGGCTGCTGCGGTTTTATAGATGGGGCGGCGTACTGTCCGATGCGGGGCTGATTCTGGGAATCATCGGATGCTGGCGTCGCAATTCTTTGAGATGGTATGCGCCACTCTGTGCTCTGGGCATGTCGCTTTTTTGGGGTGGCGCAGCGATGGGTGAGTGAGTGTTGATATCAGGCGTTATCACTCATGACACCACGGTCGTCCGCCTCGCCAATCTGCGATCTGAAATCTACAATCTCAAGAGATGTCTTCTTCTTTCATCCAATCGCTCCCTAAGGCCGAGCTACACCTGCATCTGGAAGGCTCCGTCACGCCAGAGACACTGGTTGAGTTGCGGCAGCGGCATGGGAGGCAAAGCACGCTGGCGCAGGCGGAGTCGCTCTATCAGTACCGTGACTTCAACGGCTTTCTGATGGCGTTCAAAACTCTCACTGAAGACTTGCAGACGCCCGAAGACTACGAGCTGATTACCTATCGGATGATGGAGCAGTTGAAAGCCGAGGGCGTGCTGCACGCCGAGGTTTTTGTTTCCGTGGGAGTGTGTTTGTGGCGGAAGCAGGACTTCGAAGCGATTTTTGAGGGGCTTGAACGTGGCCGAGAGCAGGGGGAGCGTGAATTTGGTGTCTCGCTGCTTTGGATTTTCGATGCGGTGCGGCAGTTTGGGGCAGGGGCGGCGCGGGACGTGTTTGGGATGGCAGCGAAGTTTCGCGATCGCAATGCGGTCGGTGTGGGAATTGGCGGGGATGAGGCCAAGGCTCCGCCGGAATTATTTCGCGAGGCGTATGCGTATGCCGCCGAGCAGGGGCTGAGGCTCACTGCCCATGCGGGGGAGACTGCTGGGCCTGAATCGATTTGGGGCGCCCTGAATCTGGGTGCGGAGCGGATTGGGCATGGGCTGACAGCAGGCCGGGATCCGGAATTGATCGAGGAGCTAGCCACGCGGCAAATTCCGATTGAGATCTGCTTGACCAGCAATTTGCGCACCGGGGTTTGCGGGAAGATTTCCGAGCATCCGGTGCGGAAGTATTTTGATCAGGGACTGATGCTGACTTTGAACACTGATGATCCGGCGATGTTTGGGACTACGCTGACGCGGGAGTACGAGCTCGCGCAAAGTGAGTTTGGATTCACCGACGAGCATCTGCGGGAGCTGGCGCGGAATTCGTTTGAGGCGTCGTTCTTGCCGGCGGAGAAGAAGGTGGAGTTTTTGAACTTGCTGGATTCGGCAGCGGCGCAAGCGTAGGCATTATTCCCGAATAGTTCGTGTAGGGGCAGGTGCCCCCACCTGCCTGGCCACGGGTGTGAGGTGCAGCACGAGGCACCGGACCGGGCCGCCCAAAAACCGTCCAGACCTGGTGTCATGTGCTTCACTCTGGGTTAGTGGTGGGGCAGGTGGGGGCACCCCTGCCCCTACACGAGCAGCGCGGTGGTGCTGCCGTTCGCTTCCCAAAATCCGCCATACGCTGTTCAGAATGACGCACTTAGGATTGGGCTGTGCTCTAATGTTAAGCATCGGGTTATGCCTTCCACCGGGACCAAAATTCATCGCGGGCTGAAGCGGATTTCGCGGGCCGTCCGAGGCGCACGCAAAGTTGCGTGGGCGCTGGCCTCGACCGACCATCCGCTGCTGGCGCATATCATTCCTATCCGACGCTGCAATCTGGCTTGCGAATATTGCAATGAATATGACGACTTCTCGAAGCCGGTGCCTACCGATGTGATGTTCCAGCGGGTGGACAAGTTGGGCGCGCTGGGAACCTCGGTTGTGACCATCAGCGGCGGCGAACCGCTGCTGCATCCGGAACTCGATCAGATCATCGCGCGGATTCGCAAGCACGGGATTGTTGCGGGGATGATCACCAACGGATATCTGCTGATGCCCGACCGCATTCAAGAGCTGAACGAAGCTGGCCTGGAATGGCTCCAGATTTCGATTGATAACGTGAATCCCGACGATGTTTCGAAGAAAAGTTTGAAAGTCCTCGACAAGAAACTGCAAATGCTGGCCGAGCATGCCGACTTTCACGTGAATATCAATTCAGTCGTGGGCGGTGGTATTCACAATCCGCAGGACGCGCTGACCATCGGCAAGCGCGCGCTGGAACTGGGATTCAGCTCGACCATTGGCATCATTCACGACGGACAAGGGCAGTTGCAGCCCCTGGCCGACGAAGAAAAGCGCATCTATCACGAGATGAAAAATCTCGAGAAGCGCAGCTTCACCCGCATCAACGCCTTTCAGGACAATATTGCGCTGGGCCAGCCGAACCAGTGGCGCTGCCGGGCGGGCGCGCGCTATCTCTACATTTGCGAGGACGGGCTGGTGCATTACTGCTCGCAGCAGCGCGGCTATCCAGCGATTCCGCTGGAGAAGTACACGGTGGAAGACATTCGCCGCGAGTATTTGACCGAGAAGTCGTGCGCGCCGCATTGCACGGTGTCGTGCGTGCATCAGGTGTCGGTGGTGGATAAGTGGAGAGCGCCGCAGCGGCCCGCTCCGCCTGCGGCGACTGCGGAATCGCGGGCTAGTGAGTTGGTACAGATCGAGTAGGGCAACTGAAGAACTCCCTTGCGTCGCTGCCTTTCCTCATGGTTCAAACCGAAGATCGCTACAGCCCCGCATCTATTCGTGAGCTTTTCGACGAAATGGCAGCGACCTACGGAATCGTCAACTTGGTTTCCTCTTTCGGTTTCTGCGCGCGCTGGCGGCGCCAGGTGACGTACGGCTTGCAACTCGCGGATGGCTCACATGTCGTCGATTTGATGAGTGGCATGAATGAGCTTTGCCGCTCCCTTTCCGCACATGCTCCTAGAGCCTTGCGCTTGACTGCGGTTGACATGTCGCCAGGAATGGTAAGCAGGGCCCGAAACGACTGGCCGTTTGACGTCACAAGTTGTCTCGAAGACGCCCTGACCTGGGATTTTGAGCCGGAGAGCGCGGACGCAGTAATCTCCTCGTTTGGCCTTAAGACGCTTAACCAAGATCAACAGCTTCACTTGTCGCGATGTGTCGCGCGGCTCCTGCGCTCGGGTGGCGTTTTTTCCTTTGTCGAGATTTCTGTTCCGCCTGGAAGGCTGCTCCGGTTGTTGTACTTGTTTTACCTGAATCGCATAATCCCGTGGATCGGGCGACTATTTCTTGGAAACCCGTCGAATTATCGGATGCTCGGCTTCTACACGCGAGAGTTTGGAGGCTGTGAGCATTTCGCCGAATGTATGCGGCAGCAAGGGATGCAAGTCACAGTGGTGAGTCATTTCTTCGGCTGTGCAACTGGCGTTAGGGGATTCAAGTTGCCCGGCGATGGAAAAGGCCAGCCGGTCTAATTTTTGCGCCTCGCGAAGCATAGCCCCGACCAGGTCTCATCGATCGCGCAAACTTTGTAATCCACCCAACCGGCGCCGAGACCGAACTCGCGGACAACATTTTCGGTCAGATCAGTCGCAACTCCCGAAGTCTTTTTCGGCCAGGCGATCCACAGCGCGGTTTTTTCGGGAAGCGCTTTCGCGAGCGGGCGGAAATCGCGGATTAGCTCTGTCTGCGACAACGCAAACAGCACTGCGACATTCGCGAGCTTTGGATTGTCCACAATCTCTGCGCCTGCGGGCAGCGGCTCCAGCTTGCGTTCGAAACGGTCCGGCAGGTTGATCAGCACGACTGCGGACTTCTCGCGAATGCCGAGCTTCTTCGGCAGCGGGGTGCCGGAGTATCCTGCCATTGCTCCGGGCACGACGGGTTTCGCGGGAGCGCGTTTCTTTGCTTTCGGAATGGCTTCTTTGAGGTCGTCCCACTTGGCGAAGTCGGCATCGGGGATCAGGCTGCGGGTGCGAGAGACGCGGTCGGCGTCGCCGTCCACGAACAGGATGGGGACGTGGCGGGTGCCTTTCAGGCGGCGGAGGTATCCGGCGATTTCGCGGCCGTGCGATGGCAGGCGGGTGAGGTCGATCAGAAAAAGATCCGGCGGAGACTCTCGGATGGATTCGAAATTGCGTTTTTCAGTATCCGAGAGGACGGCGGTCTTGTGTCCCAGGGCCTTGAGCTTGCGCGAGCGCTCGCGGGCTTCTTTCTCGTTCCAGTGGACCAGGAGAATGCGGCTCATGGCGGGCTTTATTGTAGCGCGAGATTTTCTTAGCGTCCTTGGCGTTAACTTGGCGTACTTTGCGGTTAAGGTCTTGACAAGCTTTTTGACCGCAAAGGTCGCTAAGGAAACCCGAAGGTTGCAAAGAACAACCTAGCTGATGGCTTTCTTCTCAAACTGCCGCAGGCCGACCCACAGAAACAGGACGTCAAAGAAAACCAACGCTGCCAGCACCGCGATAATGGAAAGATGCGGGAAGCCCGGCACCAACATGGCCCGCAATCCTTCGCTGGCGTAGACCAGCGGGTTGATGAGTACGGCTTTTTGCAGAATCGGGAACTTGGTCAGCGCGCTCCACGGATAGTAAGTGCATCCGAAAAAAATCATTGGCGTCATGACCAGACTGAACATCAGGCCGATGTGCTGCTGGTCCATGCTGCAACCGAGGGCTAGTCCGCCGCAAGCCGAAAAGGCGGCGACTAGCAGAATGATGGCGGTGAACTTCAGCGGCGAATCAATGCTGATGTCAATTGGACGAAGCACCAGCCACGCCAGCGGAATCACGACCAGGCCGGCGACGATTGCCTGCAACATTCCGGCCAGGACTTTTTCGATCGCTATCCAGGTCATGTCGATGGGGGCGAGCAGGCGGTCTTCGATCTCGCGCGTCCATTGGAATTCGGCGATTAGCGGCATCGCCACCGCCCAGATTCCAGTGAACGTCATGCTGATGGCGATGATGCCGGGAAGCAAGAGGCTCTTGTATGCCTGAGGCATGTAGCCGCTCCCGACCATGACGCGGCCGAAGATGAAAACGAACAGCAGCGGCTGCAGGAAAGTTTGCAGGGCGAGTTGAATCGCGTTACGCCGCGCTACATGGGCATCGCGGCCGAGCATGGCGAAGAAAGTTTTCCAGTTCAATCGCGCAGACTCCTTCCGGTGTGGTGCAGGAATAAATTCTCCAGGCTGGGCTCGGAGATGTGAACGTCGGATAACTCAGCCCCGACGACGGCGGCGACGCTAGCGATTTCTGGAATGAGCGAACCGCCGCGGTCGGCGTATACGTCTGCGCCGGTGGTGTCGCTTGGTCTTACTTCGCGGACTCCGGCGAGCGATTGCAGACGCCGGAGCAAGTCTGGCGTTTGATTTCCAAAGCGAAGGCGCAGGATGTATCCGCCGGGGATCGCAGCTTTTAATTCTTGCGGCGTGCCCAGCGCGATCATCTTGCCGTGATCGATGATCGCAAGCCGCTGACAGAGAGCGTCGGCTTCTTCCATGTTGTGGGTAGTCAGTAGGATTGTCTTCCCGGCCTGGTTGTATTCGCGGATGATTTCCCAGAGCAGGATGCGGGTCTGGGGATCGAGGCCGGCGCTGGGTTCGTCGAGAAACAGGACTTGCGGGTCGTGCATCATGGCGCGGGCGATGGAGAGGCGCTGCATCATGCCGCCGGAAAATCCGCGGACCATTTGATTGCCGCGGTCGGTGAGCTTGAATTTTTCGAGAAGCGAATCGGCACGTGCGTTTCTTTCTTTTGCCGAGATGCCGAAATACGCGCCGTGGTAAGTGAGAATCTCGCGCGCGGTCAGTGAGAAGTCAAGATTCGGGCGCTGCGGGACTACGCCGATCAGAAGCTTGACCGCGACTTGATCGTTCCAGACTTCGTGCTCGCCGATCCAGGCCTGGCCTGATGTTGGCCGGACGCGTGTGGTCAGAACGCCGACGGTGGTGGACTTGCCGGCGCCGTTGGGGCCGAGTAGGCAGAAGATTTCTCCGGGAGCGACTTCGAGCGAAAGGCCATCGAGCGCGGGGATTTGGGCTTTAGGCGGCTGCTTGGAGCCTTTGGCATCGGCGCGCGCGATGAATCCGCCAGCGGCGCCGATCGGCGGCGGAGAGTTGTAAATCTTGCGGAGGTCTTGGGTGCGGATGCCGATGGCCATGTTTATTGTCGCTGACTTTGTGAGTCAACATCCTGCATCACGGCACTCGTGCAGGGAAGTGACAAATGTCAAAAATTCCTGGCTGCTTCGCATTGTTCCCTTATGTAGGCATCCGTGGTGTCCCACCCTTTCCCACCACGGTGGGCGAAAGGATGGGGCACCCTCGGTTGGGGTGATTCACGGTGGCAGTCTGAAGTCCTCGGTTAATCCTTCTTCGCGCTGGGAGGAAGCAGGCCGTTCAGCCGCAGATAAATCGCCGCCATGCCGTAGTGGTCAGCCAGGCTGCTGGCCAGGCCGAGGAACGCCCAGGCGCGCGCCTTCGGCTTGCCGTCGAACCACGTGATGTCGCTGGACATGGTCGAGTCGCTGGCTTTGGCGACAGCGGTGCTGCAAAAATCAAAAGACGCCTTCACGGCCGCGACCAAAACGTCTTTGCTGTCGCTGTCCTTCACTTCCGCGACCTTCGGCTCCGGAACGTTGCCGACGTTGGCGCAGAAGTAGTAGTTGCTTTCGACAACGTGGGCAGCAAGATGTCCGAATGTCATTTGCTCGGGAGTGGGTTTGAATCCGTATTTTTCGGCGGGCATTTCTTCGAAGGCGGCGATGGTATTTTTCGCGCGGCCTCCGAGCATCTGACGCAATGCGTCCGAGACGGGGTCTTTGGACTGGGCGAAAACGGGTGCGGTGAAGAGAGACAGCAAACAGATCAATGTGAGTGATTTCATTTTGGTCGCTCCTGAAAACCCGTAAAGTATAGCCCAACCGCGGCTAACGCTGGCGGTTGCATCAGCCCGCACAGGCGGGGACGCCCGTGCCACCACAATCTCTAACTCCGGTTTGTGGAACGGCGGGAGTCCTCGTCCGCCTACTCTGTCAGACCGCGATCTCTGGTGTGGCTTCGAGCAGACTCTTGGTGTAACCGTGCTGCGGATTTTGCGTGATCTGCTCGGTGGAATTGATTTCGACAATCTTGCCGCGATACATGACCGCGATGCGCGTCGAGAGATAGCGTACGACCGGCATCGAGTGCGAGATGAAAAAGTACGTGAGTCCGAAGTCGCGCTGAAGTTGCGCGAGGAGATTCACGATTTGCGCGCCGACGCTGACATCGAGAGCCGACACTGGCTCGTCGCATACGATGAACTTGGGTTTTAGGGCCAGAGCTCGGGCGATGACAATGCGCTGGCGCTGGCCTCCGCTGAACTCGTGGGGGTAGCGGCGGCGGGCGGAGGAATCGAGGCCGACAGCGCGGAGGAGTTGGTCAACGCGGGCTGGAATCCACGATGTGGACGAGAGCGCACGGACGGGGACGCTCGTGCCCCCCCCATCAGGGTGGCGGAGTTGCGAGCGGCGCCCGTCTGAGATTGTGGAGCTGCGGGCGTCCTCGCCCGCACTTTCCATCGCAGCCCGCTTGTGAATGACAAGCGGCTCGGCGATCAAATCTTCTACCCTCATGCGCGGATCGAGCGAACTGAAGGGGTCCTGAAAAATGATTTGCATATGACGGCGAAGGCGTCGCATATTCCCGGCGCTGGCGGCCAGCAAGTCCCGGCCTTCAAATTGAATACTCCCCGACGTGGGCTCGATCAGGCGAAGCGTGAGGCGGCCTAACGTGCTCTTGCCCGAGCCGGATTCCCCGACCAGTCCTAGAGTTTCGCCAGCGTGAATATCGAGCGAAACGTCGTCCACGGCGCGGACTTCGCCTTTGGCCCCGCCACCGAAAGCGGATTCGCCCAGCGGAAAGACTTTGGTCAGATTTCGGATTTCGAGCAGCGGCACGAGTGGATGTTAGCAGAGCGGCTGGCTAGCCATGTGCTACCTATCCATGGGCGATCTAGCCATGTGCGATCAGTGGCACCGCCGCAAGCGCGGTGGCCATGCCGATGGTTTTCCAGACGGTGAAGTGCTCCTTCAGGATTACGCGAGCGAGAAGGACGGTCACGACGGGGTAGAGCGAGGTGAGAACGACGGCGGTGTCGAGCCGGCCGATCTGGCTAGCGCGAATGAACAAAACCGTGCCGCTAACGTCGAGACATCCGGCTATCAGGCCCCAGGCATATCCCATCGGATAGGAGGGCCGAAATTTCCTGCCCAGGAGGACGATTGCGGCCGTCACAATCAGTGAGGCGCCGCGCGATCCGGTCGCAATCCAAAGAGCCGCGCCGCTTCCGGCTTGCTTAATGAAGATGAAGAAAAGTGCGAACCCCAATCCTGAGAGGGAAGCAAGCGCCAGTCCTTTTGGCCGAGCCCCATCTTCGGTGCGCGAGATCAGCCAGATGCCACTCCCAGCGAGGATGAAGCCGGCCACGGGAAGTGCTCCGGGGAAGCCTTCCGTAAACATGCCAAACGCGGTTGGGATCGCGGCCCCGAGGACCGCAGAAACTGGGGCGGCGATTCCCATCTGGCCTTGGGCCAGCGCGCGATAGAAGAAACCCAGCCCGATTCCGCCGGCGGCGCCCGCCGCCATTGCCCACCGAAGATGCGACATCGGCGGAAGAACTTCATGCTGAGACAATGCCAGACTCGCGACCATGATGGTGCCGCTCAGATGTCCGAGGCCTGCGAGGAAGAAAGCGTTGAAGCGTCTGGCGGTGTGCCCGCCAATAAAGTCGCTTACGCCCCAGCAGGCTACGGCACAAAGGGCATACGTGGCGGAGGCTAGATGTGGGAGGAGGGCCATGGGCGTTTTGAGAGTAGCGGAAAGGCCCTACTTCTCGCAAAGTGCGCGAGAAAATGGGGCACTCCGCTTGTGAACGAGCAGTCGGAAATTGACTTAGGAATGCGGCCCGCCTAAGATTCCGATTACTTCTCGGCCCGCATGGATCAAATTTCTCACTACAAAATCATCCGCAAAATTGGCGGCGGGGGCATGGGTGTTGTGTATGAGGCGGAAGACGTACGCCTGGGACGCCATGTTGCGTTGAAATTCCTGCCCGATGAGTTGGTCGCCAATCCGCAGGCGCTGGAGCGGTTTCGGCGGGAGGCGCGGGCGGCTTCGGCGCTGAACCATCCGAATATTTGCACGGTGTACGACATTGGCGAGGAGGGCGGGAAGTCGTTCATCGTGATGGAACTGCTCGAAGGCATACCGCTTAAGGCGCGCATTGAGCAGAAACCGATTGCGGTTGAAGAAGTGCTTGACCTTGGAGTGCAGATAGCCGACGCGCTGGATGCGGCGCACGCCGCGGGAATTGTGCATCGCGACATGAAGCCGGCGAATTTGTTCGTCACCAAGCGCGGGCAGGCGAAGATATTGGATTTTGGCTTGGCGAAGGTGGGCGAACGGGAATTGGAGCCGGCGCATTCCGCTCCCACGATTGCCGAGGGCGGCGCGAACACGGCGGTCAACGTCGCCGACCTGACCAGCCCGGGCACCACGCTCGGGACTGTCGCCTATATGTCGCCCGAGCAGGCACGCGGAGAAGATCTGGACACGCGCACGGATCTTTTTTCGTTTGGAGTTGTTCTCTACGAGATGGCAGCGGGAGTTCAGGCGTTTACCGGCGCGACTTCGGCGCTGGTGTTCGACGCAATTTTGAATCGTCCGCCGACGCCGCTGTTGCGGGTGAAGCCTATGCTGCCGGCGGAACTGGATCGCATCGTCTCCAAGGCGCTGGAAAAAGATCGCGACCTGCGCTATCAGGTTGCGTCGGAAATGCGGGCGGATCTCAAACGCCTGAAGCGGGAACTGGATTCGGGAAAGAACCTGAGCGGCGTGTCTTCAGTTTTTGTTCCGGCTGCTTCGGCGAGCGGGATCGCGGTGGCGGAGCCCGCTGCAGCGAAGTCCCGCTCACACTGGAAACTCTGGGCGGCCCTAGCGATTGTGATTCCACTGCTGGCCGCGACGGCGACTTTTTTTTGGATGAGGACGGCGAAGTCCAGCATTGACTCGGTTGCCGTGCTTCCCTTCGCCAACGACATGGGCAGCGACAGCGAATATCTCGCGGACGGCATTACCGAAGACGTGATCAACAATCTGGCGCAACTGCCGAACATGCGGGTGATCGCGCGCTCGACGGTGTTTCGCTACAAAGGACAGAACGTCGATCCGCAGCAAGTTGGGCAAACGCTGAAAGTGCAAGCCGTGCTCACTGGCCGCATCTCGCATCACGATAACCAAGTCATGGTGGAAACGGACTTAGTAAAAGTCGAAGACGGGACGCAGATCTGGGGACAGCAGTTCACGCGCGGGATGCAGGACGTTTCGTCGTTGCAGCAGGACATCACGCAGGAACTGACGGCGGCGCTGCGGTCCAAGTTTACTGGCAACGATCAGCAGGCGGCGATGACGGCGCGGGGCGGCGAGAACTCGGAGGCCTACCAGCTTGCTCTGCAGGCCCGTTACCACTTTCTGAAGCGCACGCCGGAGGATATGCAGGCGGCCATCGATCTTTATCAGCGCGCCATTGCCGCTGACCCGAATTCCGCCGAGGCGTACGCCGGATTGGCGATCACCTATAACGTTGCTATCGGATATATGCCGCATACGGGCAAGGACTTTGGGACCCGGGCTGCGGCGGCAGCGCAGCGGGCGCTGGAATTGGCGCCGTCGCTGGGCGAAGCCCATATGGCCATGGGGCTGTCCAAAGCGCTGAGCTGGGAGTGGGCGGGATCCGAAACGGAATTCCAGAAGGCCATCAGCCTGAGTCCGAACGCAGCCAATGTGCATTACTTCTATGCGTTCGTGAATCTGATCCCGCAGAACCGGATGCCGGAGGCTTTGCGCGAGTATCGCCGGGCGCTCGATCTAGACCCGCTTTCGCAGATCATCAATACCAACTACGGAGTGGCGCTGCTGGTCAACCGGCAGTACGATCTGGCGGAAGCGCAGTTCAAGCACGCCGAGGAAATCGATCCGAACTTTGCGGTGTTGAATATGCGCTTCGCCCAATTCCACGCATTCCGCGGGGACTACGAGTCGGCGAAGGTGGAGTTCGACAAGTCAGGCATGGTGGGAAAGGTTGCGTGGCAGCCCGGTCGCGAGGGATTTTTCCGGGCGCTGGGCGAGGCTTCGGCGAAGACCGCGGGCGATCAGCAGGGCGGATTTGCCTCCGCCGGCCTGGGTGACAAGGAAAAGACCATACGCTGGTTCGAGCAACTTGCGGATGACGACGCATCGGGCGTGCCGGTTTTCGTCCGGGAGCCGCAGTTTGATTTTCTGCACGGGGATGCGAGGTATCAGGCGCTGCTGAAAAGGATGAATCTGCAGCCGTAGCGGTGGGAAAACCTTTCGGCGCAGGCGGCCCAGGTAGCCCCCCTTTGAAAAGCGTAAAGGGTGGGCCAGTGTCCCCCCTGTCGCGGGAGTATTTCGTTCGCAGGAGGCCCCAAAGGAGCAATATGAGTTTCCACATCAGATCACTGCTCCTCGTCGTAGTCCTTGCGATCGGTGCAATGCCAACGCTAGCCGCTCAACCGCCAATCACGATCGTAATAGCTCAGTCCAGCGATGGGATAACGGCTGGATCGGGAGTGCGGAAATCGGGATCGTCAATCCATGTTCTGGTGGCGCTTACAAATAACTCGGCAAAGACAGTCTCCATCCCCTCGATGGATCTGGAGAATTACACGATCGATGTTCGTGACGAACGAGCAAACCAAGTTGCCGAGGCGGCGCAAGCTGTCAGAGAGCGAGAGGCAAAGAATTCGCCAACCAACTTGTTACGTGGCAGGAAGACTTTTTCGGGCGTGATCGGCGACTTGAAACCGGGTGAGACGGCGAGGCAGACGATTGAGGTCAGCTATCGTTGGGACATGAGCCGTCCCGGAAAATATAGTATCCAGCTAACCCGAAAGCTACCCGAAGAACTGGGGCCGGGTGTGGTGAAGTCCAACACGATCACAGTTACTGTAACTCCCTAGATGGGCCATGAGACCTTTTCTCGGCGGGGTCGTGGCCCTAGTCGCGACGTGCGGCTGGCGGGAGGCCTACCCTTTCTTGCACAACCCGAACTGTGAGGTTGCCCCACCTTTCGCGGTTTTCGAAAGGTGGGGTGTACACTCTGCGTGTTAGAATTTCCACTGCATCCTCTTTCCCGAGAGTCCCAGGTTGATAGAGCTAGCACCCTCGATATTATCGGCGGATTTTGCGCGGCTGGGCGAGCAGGTTTCGCGGGCGGCGGAGGGGGGCGGAACTATCATCCATGTGGATGTGATGGATGGGCATTTTGTGCCTAACATCACGCTGGGTCCGCAGCTGGTGAAGTCGCTGCGCCAGGCGACCAAACTGCCGCTCGACTGCCACTTGATGATTGAGAATCCGGATGAGTACATTCCGGCGTTTGCCGAGGCGGGGGCGGACTGGATTTCGGTGCATCAGGAGGCCTGTCGGCATCTGGACCGGACACTGAACCTGATCAAGACGCACAACTGCCATGCGGGAGTGGTGATTAATCCTGCGACTCCGGTGGATGAGCTTTCGGAAGTGCTTGATATTGTTGACTATGTGCTGGTGATGTCGGTGAATCCGGGATTTGGGGCGCAGCCTTTTATCCCGAATTCTTTGCACAAGATTCGTCAGCTTAAAGAAATTCGCGAGAAGAGGAACCTGAATTACCGCATCGAAGTAGATGGCGGGGTCTCGCTGAAGACCGTTGCCCGGATTGTGAGCGCCGGAGCAGAAATTCTGGTCGCGGGCAACGCCGTGTTCGGCCAGGGCGATCCAATGGTTAACGCCCAAGCGTTATTGAAGGCTGCGGTTGAAGCGACGCTGCAGAGAGTTTGAGAAGCAGTGGCCGGTGGTCAGTGGCCCAGTGAATGCTGACCCGTTTTTGTAAGAGATTTACTGGCCCACTGCACACTAGCCACTGACCACTTTTTTCGAGGGTATCAATGTCATTGCGAATTTCGGTGATTGCCTTGGCCGCGACGCTGGCGCTCACCACTGCCTGCACCAACAAGAAGGTCAGCAACCCGCTGGCGAAAGTCGATTCCAAGCAGCCCGACAAAGTTTTATTCGACCGGGGCATGGACTCGATGAAGCACACCCACTACGACGTGGCCCGCCTCGACATGCAGACGCTGATCAACACCTATCCAGATTCAGAGTTCATCGCGCGGGCCAAGCTGGCGGTGGCGGACTCCTGGTATGCCGAGGGCGACACTGCATCCCTGGCCCAGGCGGAGCAGGAATATAAGGATTTCGAAACCTTCTTTCCCAACATGCCGGAAGCGGCTGAGGCTCAACTGAAGATTGCCAACATTCATTTCCAGCAGATGGAAAAGCCGGACCGGGACTTTACCCATGCGGTGCGGGCCGAGCAGGAGTACCGGCAAGTCATTCTGCAATATCCAGACAATCCAAAGGTGGTGGCCGAGGCCAAGACCAAGCTGCTGCAAGTGCAGGAAGTAATTGCGGAGCGGGAATTCCGGGTGGGAAAGTTCTATTACATGCAGCCCAGTTATCCCGCGGCAATTGCCCGGTTGCAGTCGTTGGTGGACCGCTATCCGCTATACAGCAAGGCCGACGAAGCCCTGTATGTGCTGGGCCAGTCCTATGAAGGCGAGATCGCGATGCTGCGGCCGATGGACGCGATCGAGCGCAAGCAGATGGAACGCCGGGGCAAGGTGGATGAAGCGCAGCTCAAGAAAGATCAGGCGATGCGGGAACGCATGATGAGCGACTTCACTGCCAAGGCAGCTGACGCGTATTCGAAAATCCTCACTCGCTATCCGGTTATGGAGTGTTCGGACGCTGCCAGAGCGCGGCTGATCGCTTTGCATCAGCCAGTGCCGCGTCCGACCAAAGCGATGCTGGCCCAGAATAAGGCGGAAGACGCGGCGCGCCGTCAACAGACCACGGTGGAGAGCTTAATGGGAGCGCTGCAGAAGCATCCCGACGTAAGCGCCGCGACCAAGGTGGGTGAGCCAACGCTGGTGGATCAGGAGCCGATCAGCGCGGGTGACATCGTGCAGAAAGCGCAGAAAGCAGCTCAGGGAAAGACTACCGCGAGCGACACAGTTACAGCAACGACCGGCAAGGGAACTCCGCCGGAGAGCGAGCCCGCGCCCCATTCGGATGCGCCGGTGGCGGAGGCGACGGCCACAAGTGATCCTGCGGCACAAACATCGGAGCTTGATCCCAATGAGTTGAAGCCCGGTTCGACTGGAACTGATCCGGCTTCAGGTAATCCGAGCGTCGGCGATCCCAGCGCCGCAGCGGCGCCCGATCCCAACGAATTGAAGCCGGACGTGACCCCTGCGGACCAGCCAGCTCCGGCTCCAGCCCAGGTGAACGATATCCCGCCGGGGGGAACTCCGGCGGCTGGTGACGGCGCCTCCTCTTCCTCTTCGCAGGATCTGGCCAGCGACAAGGACATAGCCTCCAGCAAGCACAAGAAAAAGAAAGGCCTAAGCAAGTACATCCCACTCGCCAAACCTCAGTAAGGACGGGAGTGCACTAAATACGCTGACCGCTCGTAACCTGCTAAACCGTCTGCATTTATTGACTTAGGCCCCCGCCCAAGGTAACTTCGGTGATATCTCCCCTGTACTTTACCGAGGACACCCTTGGCTCGAACCGTACTGCTCGCCGACGACAGCGTAACCGCCCAGAATATGGGGCGCCGCATCCTCATGGATGCCGGCTATGAAGTGGTTACGGTCAATAACGGTTCGGCGGCTCTTAAGAAAATTCACGAACACCGTCCCGACCTGATTGTGCTCGACGTGTATATGCCGGGCTATGGCGGGCTGGAAGTTTGCCAAAGACTGAAAGAGTCGCCCGACACAGCGCGGATTCCGGTGCTGTTGAGCGTCGGCAAAATGGAGCCGTTCAAGGCAGACGAAGCCAAGCGCGTGCGCGCCGACGGCCACATCGTGAAGCCATTCGAAGCCAGCGAACTTCTGGCAGCGTTGACCAAGCTGGAAGACAGAATTGTGCCCGCAGACTCGCGCGACGGACGCTCCGGAAAATTGGAGAAAAAAGGCCGCACCTGGCAGACCGAGGATACAGTGGTCGGCGCCGACGCGGCGCGAACCGAGCGGGTTGCGCATCTTTCGGAAGCCAAGAAGCGTCATGCAAGCAGCGCTTCTGATGAGGCGGCGGCGCAAGACGCTGTCGCGCGGGACGTTGTCGCACGGGACAAAAGCAAACAGGAAGCCGCGCCCGCCGCAGTAGTGGATCAACCGACTGCCGATCCCGTCCACGTGACTCCGAGCACGGTACACGCTCCTGCCGCTGTCGAGGCTCCAGCAGTTGCGGACGGGAATAGCCATGAATGGGTGCTGGGAAAATCGCTGTTCGGAAAACCAGTCCACGGCGAGATCGCGCTCGGCGATTCGATCTTCGACAAGACGATCTTCGGAAAAGCAGCGCCCGGAAAATCAGTACCCGGCGAGTCCGCGTCCTCAGGAACCCCGCGTTGGATCGCGGAGAGCATGTCTTTGACTGCGGAAGAAGCTTCTCTTGATCTGGATGAACTGATGCAGCGCTCGCGCGCGATCACCGCGGCGGTTGCAGTTGCGACCGAGACAGAGATTCCGCCGAAGCAGCAAGTCACCGCCTCCGAAGTGATTGCCTCCCAGTCCGCGCCCGAAGCGGAGGCAGTCGCAGAAATTGAAACAACGATTCGCGCCGAAGCCGCATTTGCGGCGGCGGCATCGGCAGGAGCATCGGCATCGGTAGCGAGCGATGCGCTTGGGCTCAGCTGTCAGCACTCAGCGTTCGGAGTTCAGCCCGCCAGCGGTCAGCCTGCCAGCGTTGAGCCTGCAAAGACTGATTCAGAATCCACGGCGGAGATGGCGCCCTCAGCCCCTGAAGCCGAGCCGGTCGTGCCCTACGAGGCCGCTGCGGCCTGGGAAAATTGGCAGCAGATCCGCGATTCGGTGATGAGTCCGAGGAAAACCGAGGCGATTGCCGAATCGGTGGCAGAGATGGCGACGGCGAGTATCCAAGCTGCCGCGCAGGTGACGGCCTCGACGCCAGAGTTGGCGTCAGAGGTCACTCCAGACCAGGACCCAACCCCGAGTGTAATTGCCGCCGCCGAGGAAAACAGTTCGATCAACGACATCGTGGACAGCGTACTGGCCGACATGAAACCGCGGTTAATGGCAGAGATCGCGAAAAAGCTGGCGGCGAAAAAGTAGAACCAGCTGTCGGCCTTCAGCAATCAGCTTTCCCTACACCTCGTCCGTAGTTCCATCAGCAAAAACTCATAGCGCAGGCACCCCGGCGGCCCACCTTTCCCGCTTGCGGCGGGCAAAAGAATGGGGCACCCTCAGCTTGGGTTAAGCAAGCGGGCGTACATCCTACTAGTCGAAGTCGATTTTCTCGAAACCCAAACCTTGTAAGAGACTGGTAATGGTTGCAGTGGCATTCTGCTGGGCGGTTTTCAGGATGCCGTCAAGCACGGCGGCCTGTTGCAGCTCTTGTTCCGCCTGCTGGCGCACCTGTGTCTCCAAATTCGGGTCTGTGGATACCAGCAACCCAGTCTGCCGCGAATAGACACGGGTCCGCGCGCTGTCGAGTCGGGTGCTGAAAATTTGCGCGGCGGGAAGATGCAGGCGGATCTGCTTGCCGTCCACTTGGACATCGCCCGGTTTCAGATTCGCGAAATCAATTCCGGCGACCACTTCGCCGTGCACCATCATCAGCAGGCGGTCTCCGGCGAGAAAGTCGGGGAAGAAGGCGTTTTCCTTTTCGCCGGTCACGATTTTGTCCATGGTATAAACCACAGTCTCCAGCCGCTGCAGCCGCTGGATGCGATCGACCACAGTGGGCTGGCTTACGTCGATGGTGAGAGTTCTTCCGGTAACCGCCGACCAGAGATGGCCCAGCAGAGCGCGCCCGGAATCTCGCGATAGCATCAGCCATCCGATCGATCCGACGCACAGCACGCCGAGGAGGAGTCCGAGTATGAGGGCGGTCCCAACCGCGGCACGGGAGCGCGCAGGTTTTGGAGTTTGCGGAGCTACTTCGTGCGGCATAGCGCAAGGTTATCACCACGAAAGCTTGCGGTGGCTTTGGACGATGAAACGAAAGGCGCTCTTCAGCCGAGTCAATGCCCCAAAAAGTTTGGTAGTGCGAAGCGAAGCCCGCCGGCTTGTTCCGATTTCGTAACAAAATCAAAGTAGTCAATAGTGTTGGCAATCTCCGGTGCCAGACTGCAATTCATCGGTAACGGGGGAGCAAGTTTTTCTCCGGCTGCGCCGGCAGTGGTGGACGCTTCCAGCTTTCTCCCTGAAAAAACTAGAGCCCGAGGGACGCGATGCACGTGTTGGTTTTGACGGCGGACCCGTCATTGGTAAGTACTTTGCAAGACGTGTCGAAAGAGTTTGGCATTGAAGGCCAGAGCACGGACAGCTGCCTGCAGGCTTCAGAGCAGCTCGCCCTGGGAAAGTATGAGGGCCTGGTGTTGGACTTCGACACGGTTCCCGATGCGCGCCCGTTGATCGCGATGGCGCGCGCCAGCCGTTTCAACAAGAATGCGGTGGTGTTCGCGATTGCGACCAGTATCTGCCACACCGACCAGGCGCTTACGGACGGTGCCCATTATCTGCTGCGCCGGCCGCTTGCGGCCAACGCCATCCGGAAGACGATCCGCATGGCTTATGACCTGCTGTCAGGAAAACACCGGCTCGATTTCCGCTGTACGGCCAGCCTTCCGGTCCGGCTCACCGCTCCAAGTTCAGGAGTCAGCGTGGATTGCTGGACGATGAACGTCAGCAGCAACGGACTGGGAGTTGCGACCCCATCCCCGCTAAAAATTGCCGAGGCGTTGGAGATTGCGTTCACGCTCCCCGACGGATTCACCATTCGCGCCACCGCCATTGTGATTTGGGACGATCAGCATGGGAAAAGTGGACTGAATTTCTAGTGCGGCGACATCGAGATGAGGCAGAAACTGGACGCCTGGCTCGATTCTCAATTTGCTGTGGCGCATGCCAAGAAAGCCGCTGGCTGATTTCCGCCATCCGGCCGACAAATTCTGCACGGAACAAATTCGCGAGTTATGCTGACCGAGTTACGACCAGGTGCCGAACGGCTGCTCAGCCGATCGGACCTCGACCCGTTTGTGCGGAGGGGCGGGCCAGCGCCAGAATGAATGGGTTTGCCCATTCGAATCTAAGTAGCCAACAGATGCACCCCCAGGTGTGCAGTTTTGAACAGAAAGAGCTGGGGCAGTTGTCCTAGCCTGCCACAAAGACGATTTTTTCTTCGAGGGAGAAGGAAGTAGTAGCGTGCCAAGAGTCTTACTGGCAGAGGACGACGATGCCGTCCGCGAGATGGTGCAGACCTCGTTGGAACGCGATGGGTTCGAGGTGGTCGCCGTGGCTGGTGTACGTGCGGCACTCCGCCGCATCGCAACAGAAAAATTTGACGTACTGCTTTCCGACCTTCATATGCCGCATGCGGGTGATGGTTTTACCGTCGTCAGTGCCATGCGACATACCCACCCGGATGCGGTGACGCTCATGCTCAGCGGGTACCCGGAGTTGGACGAGGCGCTGTCCGCCATCCGTGCACAGGCGGACGACGTTCTGGTGAAACCGTTCGAAATCGCCACACTCCGGGAAATCATCCACCACAGACTCAAAAACCGGGTACCCCATAAACCGTTTGTCACGGAAAGCGTGGCCTCCATACTGGAAAAAGACCTCAACGTCACCATTCAGGACTGGATGAAACTGGTGGCTGAGGATGAAGAGCTTACGTGTATCCCGCTGAGCTTCGAGGACCGCACCGGCCACCTTCCCAATCTCCTGGCTGACTTGATTTACCGCCTGCGAACCCCTCGCGACATGAAGGCCAATGTCTCCATTCCCGCACGTGAGCATGGAACTCTGCGACGCAGACAAGGCTACACGGCTGCGATGCTGGTGGAGGAATCCCGTATCTTGCAGGTCAGTATCTTTAACACCCTACAAAATAATCTGCGGCGAGTGAACTTCAGCGGAGTGCTGCTGGACATCATCACCATCGCAGACGAAGTGGATTCTCAATTGAAGCAGGCTATGCTCAGTTTCGTCGAACCAACGTCCTTGTCGGACTCTTCGGCGGCCTAAGTCTTGTCTTCCGTGGAACGGAAAGGAGGAAACCGACGTGCTGAAATCTGTGAAGGAGTCGGTCCACAGGATGACGAGCCATCTGCAACTCATAAGCGGGTACCTGGAGATTGAGGACTACACCAAGGCGCTGGGGGAGACGCAGAAAACCATAAAGGAACTGCACGCGCTGGCGAATAGTCTAACCGGCCTGGCGAACTTGGGGATGACCGTCCCGAAGGATGGGGCCGTCGTGGTTCCGCACGGTTCCACCGTTGTGAGCTACGAAGATGTGAACGTAGTCGTTGACAGTCATGAAGTGCGGTCAGTTTCCAAGAATGAAGTACTTCCCGGTCACGGGAGCGACAATCCGAAGACGAAGTGAGGTCTTGATTGCGAGCAATCAAGCTGCGGCCGCAGGTGGGCCCACCCGCCGACAAAAAGAACGTGGGTGATCGAAACACCGTAAGGGCGCGAGTCCCACCCTTTTGAAAACCAGGCACCCGCCGCCGTTCAGCGCTTCTAGTACGGATGGAAAATGTAGTCCTTCGCCTTCACGACCGTGTGGCACGCGTGTCCGCAGTCGGAGAGGCTTTTGGGATCGGGCGTGAACTTGTCCGATGCGGCGTCATAATTGAACACCGCGTATCCCCACCCGCCGCTTTTCGGAAATCTCTTGCTGTCTTTTTCGATGACGAAAGCCTCGCGAAAAACGTCGGGCACATCCACGACGAAGGGGGCCTCGGTGCTCTTTTCTGTGTCCACTGGAGCTTCGCGATCATGGAGCCATCCGGGAAAGGCTGGCCGTTGCCGGGAATGCCGGCCTTGTACGCCTTGATCATGGTCGGGTTCGCGACGATCACCTTGAGCCTGTCGTCGGTTCGGGAGGAGGAGACCACCGCCCAGTCCTCGTATCCCCTGAAGTCGGAGAACGCGACTCCGCCCGGCGAGATCAGCGAGTACTTGTCGTTATTCTTGTCCTGCGCGTCGTTTTTTTGTGCGGCAGTGTTCTGCGCGTGAACGTTCTGCGTGTGAATCGCCATGGCGCTGAGGATGGCGAGCGTTGCCGCGGCTATCGCAATCATGAGCTTGGTTTTGCGGTTCATGGGGGATCCTTTCTTAGCCAGGATTTCCACTTTAGACACCCGGATCGGGCAGAGCATATCACACCGCCTAAAGCTTCTACCGGATCATCGAGGTTCACGTGTCTCGATGCGACTGTGGATTCTTGGAAGCCCGCCTAGTCAAGACTGTCAGCCTTGACAGTAGTAACTCAAGCGCAAGACTCGTAGTGTAGCGCCACATCGTTCCGCTCGGGGCGACAAGTCGCATGAAGCGAAAGAAGGGGAGCAACGCACGCTCCGCACCGATAAGTTCGGCGTTGAGATACTCGATGTGGGTGTTGCTTGCTTCTGCTGGATTTATCGCGGTTGTGGCGATCGTGTTTCGTGGGTCCCTTCCTTCTTCCGTCAACAGTGTGGAAGCGAGCCGGCCCATGACCGGAACCGCCGAGACCACAGCTTTCGGCCCCACCCTTCCTAACACCTCTCAAGCACGCGGGCCGTCACCACACGGGATGGTATGGATTACCGGCGGTGAGTTTTCGATGGGTGCGATGGACCCGCCCGCCACTACCGAAGTCGGTATGCACGCCGCGGCGGACGCTCGGCCCATCCACCGCGTGTATGTGGATGGCTTCTGGATGGACGAGACCGACGTGACCAACGAAGAGTTTGGTCGCTTTGTTAGGGCGACAGGTTACGTGACCGTGGCGGAGCGCAAGCCGCTCGCGGAAGATTTTCCCGGTGCACCACCCGAGAATCTGGTGGCCGGCGCTGTCGTTTTTTCGCCGCCCGATCATCCCGTTCCGCTGAACGATCATTTCCAATGGTGGTCCTACGTGAAGGGCGCGAACTGGCGCCATCCCGAGGGACGGCAGAGCAACCTCAAGGGGCGCGAGAACTATCCGGTTGTCCAAGTGGCCTACCCGGATGCCATCGCTTACGCCAAGTGGGCGGGCAAGCGTTTGCCCACGGAAGCGGAATGGGAATTTGCCGCGCGCGGCGGTCTCGCGGGCAAGCTCTTTCCATGGGGCGACCAGTTCCAGCCCGGCGGCAAGTGGATGGCCAATACCTTCCAGGGCGAATTCCCGATAAAAGATACCGGAGACGACGGCCACATCGGGATCGCTGCCGTTGCCCAGTATCCACCGAACGGTTACCGCCTGTATGACATGGCGGGCAACGTGTGGCAATGGACGAGCGACTGGTACCGGCCGGATTACTACGCGCGGCTTAAGCTCGCAGGCGCGGTGGCACGAAATCCGCAGGGACCGGACACCCCCTACGATCCCTCTGAGCCCACTGAGAGAAAGAAAGTTCACCGTGGCGGATCGTTTCTCTGCACGGACCAGTATTGTTCGCGCTATGTCGTGGGCACTCGAGGCAAGGGCGAAGTCAGCACCGCCACCAATCACCTCGGCTTTCGGTGTGTAAAACCGGCGACCGTATCGAATCTAGCTGCGAACAGGTAGGAGCACTAAAGGTCAGGAGATAAGAATCATGAAGCGACTCATAACCATACTGGCGCTTATTGCCATAGCCATCTTCGGAGCAGCGATTCCGGCTTCGGCGCAAAGCAAGAAACCCAACATACTGATCATTTGGGGCGATGACATCGGCGTGTTCAACGTCAGCGCCTATAACCTGGGCATGATGGGTTACCAGACGCCGAACATTGACCGCATCGCCCGCGAGGGCGCGCTCTTCACCGACTGGTACGGCCAGCAAAGTTGCACCGCCGGCCGCGCTGCGTTCATTACAGGCCAGTCGCCGATCCGCACGGGCCTGACTAAGGTTGGCCTGCCGGGCGCGAAGGAAGGATTGCAAAAGGAGGATGTGACGCTCGCCGAATTGCTCAAACCGCTCGGTTACGCCACTGGGCAGTTCGGCAAGAACCACCTTGGTGATCGCAATGAGTTTTTCCCGACGGTTCACGGTTTCGACGAATTCTTCGGCAACTTTTACCACCTGAACGCGGAGCAGGAGCCTGAGATCCCCGACTACCCTAAAGATCCGAAATTCAAGGCAATGTTCGGCCCGCGTGGCGTCTATCACTGCTTCGCTAGCGAGCAGGATGACCCCACGGTGGACTCGCGCTTCGGCAAAGTTGGTAAGCAGAAGTGCGAAGACACCGGCCCGCTCACCATGAAACGCATGGAGACGGTGGACGAGGAAATCACAAATGCCGCGTTGGCCTTCATTGACAAGGCGCAAAAGGATGGTAAGCCGTTCTTCGTTTGGTGGAACTCCACCCGCATGCACGTCTTCACGCACCTCAAGCCCGCATCCGTCGGCAAGACTGGATTGGGCCTTTATGCCGACGGCATGGTCGAGCATGACGCCATGGTCGGCCAGTTGCTAAAGAAGCTCGATGATCTCGGCATCGCCGACAACACGATCGTAATGTATTCCACAGACAACGGCGCGGAGACCTTCACCTGGCCCGACGGCGGCACGACCATGTTCCGCGGCGAGAAGAACACCCAATGGGAAGGCGGCTATCGTGTGCCCTGCGTCATCCGGTGGCCCGGTGTCATCAAGCCCGGCACCATCATCAACGAAATCGCTGCACACGAGGACATGATCCCGACACTGCTGGCAGCGGCAGGCGACACCACGGTCAAGGAAGACCTCTTGAAAGGCAGGAAAGTCGGGGACACGACCTTTAAGGTGCACCTCGACGGCTACAATCTGCTGCCCGCGCTCAAGGGTGAGGGAGAGTGGCCGCGCAAAGAGTTCCTCTACTGGACCGACGACGGTAGCGTCGCGGCGTTGCGCTACAACAACTGGAAAATCAGCTTCCTCAAGCAAAACGCCATCGGATTTCACGTCTGGAGCCACCCCTTCGAAGAACTACGCGCGCCCCTGATCGAAAATCTGCGCATGGACCCGTTCGAACGCGCGGAGGAGGAAGGTATGGACTACACGCGCTGGTCTGCTGAGCGCATGTTCGTGGTCGCGCCCGCAGGGGCTTACGTCGGCCAATGGCTGCAAAGCTTCCGCGAGTTCCCGCCGCGCCAGAAGCCCGGCAGCTTTAACCTCGACCGGGTGATGGAAGCGGTGATCAGCGCTCCCAAGGGTTCAAACTAACGCGGCTCTTGATGACTTGCTAACACCACCTACCGGGCCGCAGCGGTCGCAAGGGCGGGTTCGGCCGCAGACACTGGCCAGGAGAAAGGAAAAATGACCGTCAGAACGGCAATCTTAGCTTTTGCGGGCACTGTCTTGTGTTGCGGATCGGTCTTGCAGGCACAACAAAACGAATCACTCCATGCCCGGGTGATCCCAGATACTGAAACCTCCTATGCGAACTCGACCGTTGATTCGACTCCTGCGATCGGAAGCGAAGCATCCACTGACCCAGGTGGCGCGCCCTCCCCGCAAGGTGGAACAACCACAGGTGGGACAACATCAGTTGCGCCCGTCAGCGACAACCAGTGGCATATCGCTGTAAGCCCGTATCTCTGGTTTCCGGGAGTGCACGGAACAATCGGTGCAGCCGACCATGACGCCGGCTTTAGCGCGAGTCCTATCGATCTTCTCTCCAATTTTCGCTTTGGACTGATGGGGGCGGTCGAAGCGCGCCGCAACCGGCTACTGACGACGATCGACATGATGTGGGTACGTCTCAGAGACGACAAGGCTTTACCGTTCCCCAACGTAGGAGCCAATTCAGCGACCATTAAAGCGACCGAATTCCTTCTCGCACCAAAAATCGGCGTCCGTCTAATCGATGGAAAAATGATCAAGGCGGATGCCTTGGCCGGAATCCGCTTCTGGCACTTCGGCGAGAATCTGACGTTTAGTCCCGGAACTCTCGGCTTCGATTTTTCAAAATCACAAAATTGGGTAGATCCGGTGGTGGGAGGAAAAACTGAAACGGCTCTTTCACCGAAGGCCGGGATCACGATCGCTGGGGACGCAGGGGGATGGGGAGCTGGCTCCCAGCTCGAATATCAGGTGGTCGGCCTTCTCGGATACAAGGTCAAGCCAAAGTGGACTCTCCAGGCAGGATATCGCTACTTATATGTCGATTACGAAAAAGGCGGCGGCAGAAACGCTTTTATTACGGCTGTGACATCCGGCGTCATTTTTGGCGTCACTCTGAATCTCAAGTGAGTTAGCGCTTTGCGGAATTGAACGTTTATTCAAACCAGACGCATCCGTCGACCGGCGGGCTGCGGTCTTATAGGGGGGAACCCTGGGGACAGACGGGGCGTAACCCAATTGTCCAGAGCCCCCGCCGGTTTGACCCTTTTTTTCTCCCGCCTGTAAGATCGAAGTTCAGCACTTAGCAAATACTCTCTGCCGACTGCTGGACTTCCCATGCCTCACGACCTGCCGAAATCCTACGAGCCGGGCGCGATTGAAGCGCGCTGGGCGGAGTATTGGGTTAAGGAAAGGCTGTTCTCCGTCCCCACTCCACGCAAGGGGGACACGCATCCTGTGTTCAGTCTGCTGCTGCCGCCGCCGAATGTTACGGGGCGGCTGCATATGGGGCACATGCTGAATCAGACGCAGATGGACATCATCATGCGCTGGCATCGCATGCGGGGGGACGTGACGCTGTGGCTGCCGGGGACGGACCATGCCGGGATCGCGACCCAGATGATGGTGGAGCGGCAACTGGCGTCCGAGGGCAAGAAGCGCTCGGAGCTGGGGCGCGAAGAATTTGTGCGGCGCGTGTGGTGCTGGAAAAAGCAGTACGGCAGCGCGATTCAGGAGCAGATGCGGCGGCTGGGCGCGTCGGTGGACTGGAGCCGCGAATATTTCACCATGGACGAGAACCTTTCGCGCGCGGTGCGCGAAGTGTTTGTCCGGCTGCATGAAGAAGGGCTGATTTATCGCGGCAAGTACATTGTGAACTGGTGTCCGCGATGCGAGACGGCGATTTCCGATCTTGAGGTGAAGCACGAGGAAATTCCAGGGAAGCTGTATGAGATTCGTTATCCCGTGGTCGGAAGCGACGAATTTATTACGGTGGCGACGACGCGTCCGGAGACGATGCTTGGTGACGCGGCTGTTGCTGTGAACGAAAAAGATGCACGCTACACGCATCTGCATGGCAAGAAAGTTCTGCTGCCGCTGATGAATCGCGAGATTCCGATTATCACTGACGAACTGGCGCAGCCGGAGTTTGGCACGGGCGCGGTGAAGGTGACGCCGGCGCATGATGCGAATGATTTTGAGGCGGGGCTGCGGCACAATCTGCCGCAGATTGAAGTCATGGACGCGCACGGACACATGAACGAAAACGCCGGGCCGTATGCGGGCCTCGACCGCTACGCGGCGCGGAAGCGGGTGCTGGAAGATTTGCATGCGCAGGGATTCTTTGTAGGCGAAAAGGCTTACACGATTTCAATTGGAAAGTGCGACCGCTGCGGGACGGTGGTCGAGCCGCGGCTTTCGACGCAGTGGTTCATCAAGATCAAGCCGCTGGCCGAGCGCGCGATTGAAGTGGTGGAGAAGGATTACATCCGGTTCACGCCGGCGAATTACCGCACCATTTATTTGAACTGGATGCGAAACATTCACGACTGGTGCATCTCGCGGCAGTTGTGGTGGGGACACCGGATTCCGGCGTGGCATTGCGCGTGCGGCGAAATTATTGTGGCGCGCGAGACGCCGATGTCGTGTGGGAAGTGCGGCGGGGAGTTGAAGCAGGATCCGGATGTGCTGGATACGTGGTTCTCCTCCGGGCTGCTGCCGTTTACTTCTTTGGGATGGCCGGAGGCGACGCGGGACCTGGAAGTTTTCTATCCGACGTCGTTGCTGATTACGGGATTCGACATTCTGTTTTTCTGGGTGGCGCGGATGATCATGTTGGGGTGCTGGTTCATGGCGCCGCCGGAAAAGCCGGGCGAGGACGCCCGGCGCCCCACAAATTCGGTTGTGGGGGGACGGGCGTCTCGCCCGTCCGAGTTGACTGAAGAAGAGCTGCGTGCCTCCGTTCCCTTCCGCGAAGTTTACATCCACGCGCTGGTGCGCGACGCGGAGCGGCAGAAGATGTCGAAGACCAAGGGCAACGTGCTCGATCCGATTCAGGTGATTGAAAAGTACGGAACCGACGCGACGCGGTTCACGCTGGCGGCAATGTCGTCGCCAGGGACGGACATTGCGTTTAACGAGAGCCGCACGGAAGGCTATCGCGCGTTCGCCAACAAGATTTGGAACGCAGCGCGGTTCATGTTCATGAATGTGGACAGGATTGATCCGGGCCTGCGGCCCGGGACGGGCGAGGACGTCCGGCGCTCCGCGGGCGTCGCTGGGTTCGCGGCTGCGACGTTGGAAGACCACTGGGTTCTTTCGCGTTTCAACTCCGTGGCTAAGAGCGTGAACGAGTCGCTGCTCAACTACCGCTTCGACGAGGCCGCGAATTCCATCTACGACTTCTTCTGGGGCGAGTTCTGCGACTGGTATCTGGAGTTGATCAAGCCGCGGCTGGCGCCGGAGTCGGAGAACGCGGCGGCTGCATGCGGAAATCTCGTTGCGCTGTTTGAAGCTTCGCTGCGCCTGCTGCATCCAGTGATGCCCTTTATTACCGATGAAATCTGGCACGCCATTTACGACGAGAAGCCGCCGCAGAAGTCGTTGGCGATGGCGCCGTATCCTCAAGCGGATGAGAAGCAGATTGACAAGAACGCGGAGACGCAGATGGCGATCTTGCAGGATTTGATCGTCAGCGTGCGGAACCTGCGGGCGGAGTTGAAGGTTGAGACCAAGGTTAAGGTTCCGGTCGAGATTTATACGGCCGAGGCAGAGATTCGGATGCTGGTTGAGCAGAACTTTGGCGCGGTAGAGCGGCTGGCCAATGTTGAAAAGGTAACGTTTGCGGAAAAGTCCCTTAGTAACCTGCCAGGGGCACGCAATACGGCGCGGTTTGACGTGCATGTGTTCTACGAAAAGAAGATCGACGTTGCCGCGGAGAGCGAGCGGCTGAAGAAAGAACTTGAGAAGATCGAGAAGGAAACTGCAAACTTGCAGAGGCAGTTGGCGAACGAGCAGTTCTTGGCCAAGGCCCCGGCGCAGGTAATCGAGAAAATGCGCGCGCGGGTGACGGAGCTGGGGATTTTGCAGGGGAAGGCGCGGGGGCAATTGGGTGAAATGGGGATTTAGGAAAAGCAGCGGGTCTGCGACCCGCGGACAGCCGAGGGCGGCTGTCCCCACACTGGTTATCTTTATAGTAGGTGTCCGACTGGCAACTGACCACTAGCCACTAGAAACTGATTTTATGGATTGGAACGGCCGGCGCATTACCGCGATTTTGGAGAACGCGTTGCTCGAAGACCGGGCGACGCGGGATGCGACCAGCTATGCCTGCATTGACGCGGGGCAGCGCGCGGCAGGAACGATCCTGGCCAAGCAGGATTGCATTCTGGCGGGGCTCGGGTGTGTGCCGCGGATTCTTGACGTTTATGCGGCGCTCGATGGGGCGGTGGTTTCGCATTACGAAGTCACCAGCCATCCGGAGGTTTTTGATGGAGTGCGGCTGCACCGGGGGCAGCAGATCGCCGTCATCCTGCACAACGCTCGGGTGATGTTGTCCTGTGAGCGGGTGATGCTGAATCTGTTGCAGCGGTTGAGCGGGATTGCGACGCTGACGCGAAAATTTGTGGAGGCCGTGCATGGGACCAAGGCGAGAATTCTGGATACCCGCAAGACGGCGCCCGGGCTGCGCGTGCTGGATAAGTATGCCGTGCGCTGCGGCGGAGGGCAGAATCATCGGCTTGACCTGTCGGATGGTGTGCTGATCAAGAACAATCACATTGCGCTCGCCGGAAGTCTTCGGACGGCGCTCGAAAGAGTGCACCGGAACCGGCGCGGCACTCAGCCGATTGAAGTTGAAGTGCGGACGCTCGCAGAAATGGAAGAAGCCTTGAATTGCGGTGCGGAAGCTATTCTGCTCGACAACATGCCAGTCGCGGAAGTAAGCGCGGCGGTGGAGCGATGTTCCAAAATCGATCGCCGGATTCCGCTCGAATGCTCAGGAGGCATCCGGCTGGAGAATGTTCGCGAATACGCTGAAACCGGGGTGGACTTCATCTCGGTTGGGGCGCTGACCCACTCGGCGCCCGCGGTGGATCTCAGCCTGCGAATCCTACCGGCGTAAAGGCTCGCTAGGCCTAAGATTTGACAATTTCCAATCTTCCCATCTAAAGCGTTTCAGGTTATATTCCTAGGGACATGAAATCGCCGCGGGCCAATCGTTTCTGCAATCTCACCTTGACGCTTTTGCTTTCCATGTTTTTTGCTGCCTGCGGTAGCTCGAGCGGGGGCGGAGGTGGTGGTGGCGGCGGCGGTGGCAATCCCCCCTCTGTGCCAACCGGCCTAACAGCGACCGCTGGCGCAGGCCAAGTAATGCTGCAATGGAACGCCAGCGCGGGCGCGACCTCATACGCCGTGAGCCGTTCCACAACCAATGGCAGCGGATATGCCCAGATCGCAACGACTGCGGCGACGAACTACACCGATTCGGCGGTCACCGGCGGGACAACTTACTATTATGTTGTTTCGGCCTCGAACTCCTCGGGATCGAGCGCTAACTCTTCGCAAGCCTCCGCCACCCCCACGACGGCAAATAACCCTCCCCCGGTTCCCACCGGCCTAGCGGCAACTCCCGGCGCGGGACAGGTGATGTTGCAATGGAACTCCAGCGCGGGCGCAACCTCCTACAGGCTGAGCCGCTCCGCAACCAGTGGAGCCGGATACGTATTGATTGCAACGCCCACGGTTACCAACTTTACCGATTCCAGCGTCACGGGTGGAACGGCATACTTCTACGTGGTGGCGGCGGTCAATGCAAACGGGACTAGCGCCAACTCGGCACAGGTTTCCGCCACGCCCACCGCAGCTACCGCAGTAAACGTCACCGTGGATGTTCTAACCGACCGGCACACTATCAGTCCCTTTATTTATGGGGTGAACTTTCCCAAAGACGCGCCGTACATCACCAACACCAACACACCACTGGTGCGCTGGGGCGGCAATGGAGGTTCTACCTACAACTGGATGCTCGGCACCACCAACGCCGACAACGACTACTTCTTTGAGGATTTCAACTTCGGCGCGCTCAATAGCGCAGCCGACAGCGATTCGGCACAATTTATCAAGGACGTGAAGGCGGCGGGCGGCCATCCGCTGATGTCCATGGTGATGTTGCCTTGGGTGGCCAAGAGCCCGGAAACTGCCGGAGCGAGCGGAAACCTGCACTGGAGTTTTTCAGTTTCCCAAGATGGGGCATGCAGCACGAAAACGGACCCCTTCAACAACGACGCCGCAGTCGCTTTGAAATCGGACTGCACTACTCCTTTTGTGGCGAGTCAGACCCAGCTTAACCGAGCATATTTCCCGCTGCTCGATGACCATACGCAGGCCTGTCCTTCGGGTAGTTGTGTATACCGGATCGATTGGGTCACCGACCCGACGAAAGGCCTGACGCAGGCCTTCGGCGGCGGGTCTTGCCCGGTCCCGTACTTTGCCAACACCTCGTGCCATTTCTACGACATGGACAACGAGATTGACATTTGGAACGGCACGCACTTCGACGTTCACCCCAACCCCACAACCTATGACGAGCTGCGCGATATCTACCTGACCGAATCCGGGCAGTTGGCGTCTTGGGATCCACAAGCAGTTCGCATGGGCTGGGTGAGTTGCTGCTGGTATTACTACTGGAATTCGGCAGCGGGCGGCTCCGATAAAAACGCTCACGCCGGCTTGGACTTCATGCCGTGGTGGCTGAATGACGTTTACTGGAACGACCAGATCAGCGGCTCGCGCACGCTTGACATCTTTGACCTCCACGCCTACACCGAGGCCAGCGGGAGCGGACTTACGCTGGCGCAGCAGCGGGCGCTGACGGTCAACATCACGCGCGACTGGTGGGACCCCAACTACACCAGCCAGGCCTGGTTCGGGTCAGCCAGCGTAACCGGAAACCAACCGAACGATAACATCCCCTTCCGCATCCCGCGGGCGCGGGCCTGGGCCAACACGATTTATCCGGGAACCCCGCTGGCCTTCACCGAGTGGAACTTTGTGATGGTGTCGCCAAATGGAGAAACTGATTTCTCCACCGCGCTGGCTGACGTGGATGCCTGGGGCATTGCGGGCCGCGAGCGCGTAAGCTACTCCACGCGCTGGACGGCCTCTGACCCCGCCAGCCCAGCCTACAACTCGCTGTTGTTGTACCGGAATTACGACGGAAGCAACAGCACGTTTAATCCGATTTCCGTCTCCGCGATTCATAACGCCAATCCCGGTTTGTTCAGCGTGTACGCCTCCACCAACGCCGGCGGAAATTCGCTGACCTTGATGGTGGTGAACAAAGACCCGGCGAACGCCGCGCAAACTACACTTGCGCTGAACGGTTTCACCCCATCGCAAGTGACTGCCTACTCGCTTTCGCAGAACTCGCCGAACAGCATTGTGAAGGGAGCACAGCAGGCGTGGTCCGGCACGATGACGTTCCCTGCGTACTCCGCGACTCTGCTGGTGATCACAGGAAGCACGGCGACCCTTCCGGCTGCGGAGTGGGATTTAAATCCTGACACGATCGTGGTTCCCGCGAACGGGACTGCGACGTTGTCGCCCAAACTCATTTCAAGAACGGGCACGGTGACGCTGGGATCGCCGAGTTCGCAGTCAGGGATCACCGTGACCGTGAACGGTTCGGGAATCATAAGCTCCGGCACACCGGCGAGCGTGCAAGTGACTGCTGGCGGCACGCCGGGGTTTTACTCGTACACTGTCCCCGCCACCGATAGCAGCAGCGTATCTACCTCGCAGAGCGGCTGGATTCTTGTGACCAAACCCGGCGCAAGCCTGGCGAAAACGGGCGGCGACGGCCAGACCGGGACCGCAGGCACCACCCTGCCGGTGAAACTGAGTGTCACTTTGTCGAATTCTCCGACGGGAAACGCCGCCGGGGCAAGTGTTTTCTTTACCATCACCAGTGCCACCGGGGGCTCAGTGACCAATACTTCGACCGGCAGCGGCGAGAAAATATTCACCGGACCGAAGGTCATCGCCCTGACCGACGGTTCAGGCGTGGCCAGCGTCACGCTGACGCTGGGGACTGCTGGACCGGTGACCGTGACAGCGGAAGGGCCTTTCGGGCTGGGGCATCCGGTGGTGACGCCTTTTACGGAGACCGCGAACTAGGTAAGATTCTTTTGCCTCTTTAGCACAGCCGATTTGCCGCGGCCGCTTCCGTCCCGCATAATTCCAAGCATTACCAAACCAGTTCCAATTCGGGGATCGCGGACGAGGGCGTCCGCGCCACATTCGTCACCTTCACAGAAAGCTGGTCAGCAGACCGACGCTTGCCTGGGCAAGATCGTGCGGGTGCTGATGAGCTTTCCTACCGTGGTCATCAGCGGGACCAAGCTGGCGCAGGAGATTGGGACCAATCGGGCTGAAGTCTGGCGGCTGGTGCAGCAGTTGCGGGGGCTGGGCGTGGAGATCGCGGGGCATCCTTCGAGCGGGTATCAACTGACGGCGGTGCCTGATCTGCTGCTGCCGGAAATGCTGGAGCCGCTGGTGCGAGGGACGATTTTCGGCGCCGACGTTCCGCACAACTATCATCATTACTATCGCGCGGGATCGACCAACACGCTTGCGCTGGAGGCGGCCGCGGACGGGGCCCCTGAGGGCAGCGTGTTTCTGGCTGAGCAACAGACGGCGGGGCGCGGGCGGGGCAATAATCAGTGGCATTCGGAACAATCGGCGGGAATTTATTGCTCGGTGGTACTTCGTCCAGCGGTGCCTCCGTCGGAGGTGCTGACGCTTTCGCTGGCGGCGGGGCTGGCGGTGCAGTCGGCGATTCAGGAAACGGACTCGCGCGTACTTCCCGACCTGAAGTGGCCGAACGATGTGCTGGTCCAGGGAAAAAAGGTTGGCGGAATTCTTACCGAGATGAACGCTGAGGCCACGCGGGTGCGGCATATTGTGGTCGGCGTCGGCATCAACGTGAACCAGGCAAGCTTCCCTGAAGAGCTCCAACAGACGGCGACTTCGCTGCGCCAAGTCACGGGCACGGAATGGTCGCGGGTGGAGTTGTGCGCGGCTTTGCTAAAATCGCTCGACCGCGAATACAAGGAGCTGCTCGAGCATCCAGAAGCGCAGGCGGAAATTTTGCGGAGGTTCGAAGAGCATTCTTCATCGGCGCGCGGGGCGCAAGTGCGCATCGAAGAAAATGGCGGGTTTGAAGGTGTGACTGAAGGGCTGGATCCGCGCGGATTCTTGCAGGTACGCACGCGCGAAGGGCTTCGAGTCGTTTTCAGCGGGACTGTGAGATTGAAGTAGCTAGTGACTAGTGGCTAGTTGCTAGTCAAACCGCTTTTACTAGTCACTGGTCACTGGTCACTAGCCATTAGCAACTGACTTTATGCTTCTCGTCGTCGATGTCGGCAACACCAATACGGTGCTCGGAGTTTTCGCGAAGTCGCTGACCGACTCCGGCGCGGCGCCGAAGTATGACAAGTTGGTTGCCAACTGGCGCGTGACGACGCGCGCATCGCAGACCACGGACGAATACGGCGTGCTCTTCCGCAATCTGTTTGCCATGCAGGGTCTGGAGCCGAAGGACATTGGCGGGATTGTGGTCTCGTCGGTGGTTCCGCCGCTGGATTCGACGTTGCGGCGAGTCTGTGAGCGCTACTTCAATCGTAAGCCGCTGTTTATCGAGCCGGGAGTCAAGACCGGGATGCCGGTGCTGTATGAAAACCCCGCGGAAGTGGGCGCGGACCGCATCGTGAATTCGGTGGCAGCGTTCGAAAAGTACGGCGGGCCTTGCATTGTGGTGGACTTCGGGACGGCGACCACGTTTGATTGCGTCACCGCCAAGGGCGAATATCAGGGCGGAGTGATTTCCCCCGGCATCGGCATTTCCGCGGACGCGCTTTTCAGCCGCACCGCGCGGCTGCAGCGGGTGGACATTCGCAAGCCTGCGCGAGTGATTGGGACGACCACGGTCGGGAGTTTGCAGTCCGGGCTTTATTACGGATATCTCGGATTGGTGGATGGGGTGCTGGAACGGCTGATTGGGGAGCTGGGGAAATCAGTGAAGGTGGTGGCGACGGGAGGGTTGGCGGCGCTGATCGGGGCAGGATCGAAATATATTCAAGAGGTGGATGAATTTCTGACGCTCGAGGGGCTGCGGATTTTATGGGAAAGAAATCTGCCGGCTCCGGCTGCAGCAAACGTGAAGCGTTCCAAGAGCTAAGAGCTTCCCTCCGTGGACAATTACTTCAACTACTTCACCGAAATTGAAGAACACTTCCGGCTTCGCCTCGGTGGGCCCCTGGTGCGCGTCTCGACGATGGATTGGGCGTTGATCGAGGTGTGGAAAGACGCGGGGATTCCGCTCGAAGCGGTTTTGCGTGGGATCGATGTTACGTTCGAGCATTACGAGCGGCGACCCTCGAAGACGCGAAAGATCAACGCTCTCGGCTTCTGTGCGCAGGAAGTTTTGTCGGCGGCGGAAGATATGAAGGAAGCGGCGGTGGGCAGCGTCCACGAGCCGGGGAAAAATCGCGGATTTGATTCGGTGGAGATTGCTGCATTTCTGCGGAAGAGCGCGTCAGAGTTGGAAGCAGCACGGTTGCCGTCACGAGCGGGAATTTCGCCGGGTGAAATCGCGCGCGAAATTGCGAGGACTCTGCAAGATATGGCTTCGGAGATCGAAACGAAACCGCCGAGGCTCGAAGATCTGGAGCGCAAGCTGACGGTGCTGGAGGAAAAACTATTTGCGGTCTTGCTGGCGGCGATCCCTGACGACGAGATTCTAGCAGTGCGCGCGCAGGCCGATCGCGAGCTGGCGCCGTATCGCAGCAAAATGCCGGCAGCGCAGATTGAGCAGCTGCAAAAACAGTATGCGCATAAGAGGCTGCTGGAGAAATATAAGATTCCGCGGCTGAGTTTGTTTTATATGTGAGGTTGCGGCCCTGTCCCGGCAGCGTCCGAAGGCGCAATCATTCCCGCCGCGTTGGCGGCACGCCTTAAGGCGTGCCCTGATATAAATTCGACATGAATCCATTCAAGCTCAACGCTAGTGAGCTATTCTTCGCGCGCTCACAACATCTTGACCTGCCTTTAACGACGCCGTAACAACCCGCCGCTAGAATCCGCTGTGTCGCGATCCCCGCTGCCAGAGCGATGTAAGCGAGGACGACACTCTTGCCTCAAAAGGAAATCAAAAATGAAAAAAGCTGCCACTCTGCTTTTTTGCGCTCTTACGCTGGTGAGCGCTGCATTTGCCGGGGAGGGCACGACTCCTCAAGGCATTCCCCACCTGGACCACGTGTTTCTTATCGTCATGGAGAACCACGGCTACGGCCAGATCATTAACAACCCGAACGCGCCTTTCACCAACCAGTACGCGAACTCCGCCAACTCAGCGACGAATTATTTTGCGATCGGGCATCCCAGCTTGACTAACTATCTGGAAATCGTCGGGGGATCGAATTTCGGGGTGCGCAGCGACAACAATTCGGACTGGCACAATCTCACGTGCATTCCGAACATCGTGGCCAAAACTGTTGTCACCGATAATCCCCCGAGTCCCGCAGTATGCCCAATTGCGGGCGTAGGCCGCGACGCCGAGACGCCGGTGATCGATACCACAAATGAGACCACCGGCCTTCCCGGCGAAAACGACATCGACGGGATCCAGCACGTTTCACCAGCGTGGGGTACTTCCGGCAAAACAATTGCCGACCAACTAGTGGCTTTGGGGCACAGCTACAAGAGTTATCAGGAAAGCCTGCCGCTGGCCGGCGCCAACAACGTTGCTTACAGCGACGGCTTTTATACGGACACTACCGATTTCACGCAAATATTCCCGACACTGAATCCGCCGCTGACGCAAGCCGACGTGGTCCATCTTTATGCCTCGAAGCACAATCCTTTTGTTTATTTCCAAAATGTGCAAGAGGGCACGGAGCCTGGCAATACGCTCGCCAACACCGTCGGTTTTGAAACCCTTTATGGCGACCTGGGCTCGGGCAATGTACCGACTTTCTCGTTTATCGTTCCCAATCAATGCAATGACCAGCATGGGCGTGGGAATGGAGGCGCATTCTGCAACTTTGATCCTCTCAGCAACGGTACGCAGGCGGGATTGAATCCAGCTCTGATCTACTTGGGCGACGTCACCCTGCAACGGATTGTGACTGCGATCAAGGGATCACCGGCGTGGTCGAACGGGAAGAATGCAATCGTCGTAGTCTGGGACGAGAATGATTACAGCCTAGCGCCGAACATTAACCAGGTACTGACCATCGTGGATACCAATTACGGTTCTCACGGGGTGAAGAGCGCGAATTTCTACAGCCACTTTTCACTGCTCAAGTCGATCGAAGGCGGAATTGGGCTGCCCTGCCTGAACCATGCCTGCGACGAGAAGGTCAGTGTGATGGGCGACCTGTTTAAGTAGGTGGAGCTTAATTTCTGAGCAGCCCATCGAGATGGACGAGGGTAGGTGGGGGACTTTCGCGGCGCAAGCTGGCGAGGTCTCCCACCCTTCAAAAACCGCAAAAGGTGGGTCGTCCGCATTCTTCTCGGTGCCTCCGTCACCTCAACGACTCCGTGACCTTCTTCTTAACCCAGCTACAGGCGTCATTGTACCGATTGATTCTGTACCAAGAGAGATGAGGTATTCCTATAATCGAAATCTTCCTTTCGTCCCAATGTCTTGATGTCGACCGACACTTCCACCCTCGGCATCCTGACGGGAACGGCTCTGGCACTTGGTCACTGCCACCGAGTAATCTACAAAGCCGTTCGAAGGTGCCGATGCCGATTGCAATGATTGCCCTCGGTTTCGTGATGTTAAGAATGTGCTGATGAACAGTCCAGCAGGCGCACTGAATCCTTTCGCCCTTCTCTCCCTGCAACAGCTTACGAAGTTCGTTCGAGTCCCGCGTCTGAAGGAAGATCAGATTGGTTACAAGTGCGTCTGGATGTTCGAGGAAATTCAAGAGGCAGGTGATCTGCTGTTGATATGGAGCTGTGCCCTCCGGGTAGTCGACTCCGTGTTGTCTTTGATGGGGAGGTTTCAGCCACCGTTCCGTCTTTATCAGATTTGGTTGGTCCCCGGCAAAGTCCGCAATCGAATCACTCAGCAGTGGATTTGAAGGATGGCATTCTTCCGGATTCTGTCCTGGGTTCAATCCATACAACAAAACTTGATTTTTTTGGAGCGTGTCAGATGCACTGTAGATAAAACATCCCTTGTCGCTCAGGTACGGCCCCAGCGCCATCCTCGCCTCGTCGATGAACTCCGCTTTATTCATCGGATTTCCCTGATCGGTGGTTGGTCGTCCGCGGTACGGGCCACCCACCCTTTCGCAAAGGACGCGAAAGGATGGGGCACCCGTCGGTTCTGGTAGTTACGTTACGGATCGATGATTACGCCAGGGGACGAACCGCCGGTGGCGAGCTGGTCGTCGACGTAAACGTCGTACAAGACAAGGCCAGGAGGAGCGTCGCCTTTCACGGTGGCGGTGGCGCTGTCGCCGTTCACGACCAGATCCTCAAATTCCCCCGGCAGATTCAATTCCAGTTTGCGGCAGCCGCCTACTACCTGCCAGACGATCTCCTGCCCTGGAGACACGGGTTTGCGGCCTTCCGCCACGACCCAGTCCCCAGGAGCCGGACGGCCGGCGAATTTTGCAGTTCCTCGCGGAGAAAAATAAATGAACACTTTTTCGTCGCGCCAGGGTCTCGCCCGCGGAGCCTTCTTCGCGTCGGATATTTTGTGTAGCACATTTCTTTGCATAGTTTCTCTCCTCCTATTTAGCCGGCTGTTGTACCGGGGATTTCTGCACTATCTGCTTGAAGCGGGGATCGTCCCGGATCCCTTGAAAAGTCGGGTCGTGCTGGATGTCGGCGACAGAGTAGCCTGCGCTGGCCGCTTTGTCCAGCCAGTCCAGCGCGGCCGCGTGGTCCGCGCCCTGCTGGTAGATTTCGGCGGTGCGAAACATGATTTCCGGATCAGCCGGAGCATGCGACTGCGCCCGGCGTATCAAAGCGATGGCTTGGGCTTGTTTGCCCAGCATGGAATCGCAGAGGGCGAGTTCGACTATCAGCTTAGTATCCTGCGGATTGATTTTTCGCTGGGCGTCTAGCAAGTCCGCGGCGTATTTGTAGGCCTGCACGGCTTTTTCCCGCGCGTCCGGCGTCCAGTAGTAAGCGTCGCCCAGGTTTCGCCAGACTCGGGCGTCTTTGTCGTTCAACAGCAAAGCCTTTTCGAACATTGCTGCGGAATCGGAGTAGCGGCCCTGGTCGAAATATAGGGTCGCGAGATTTGCATAGGCGCGGTAGTTGGGCTCGATGCTGAGGGACTTCTGTAGCGTTTCTTCAGCCTGCGGCAGCTTTCCCTGGAGCAAGTAGATTCCGCCCAGGTTGGTGTAGCCGCGAACATTTTCTGGAGCGAGTTCGATCACACGGCGGAACTGGGTGGCGGCATCATCGTAGCGTCCAGTCTTGGCGTAGAAAGCTCCGAGGGCAGAATATCCGCCCCAGTAATCCTTGCGCAGATCGATGGCGCGACGGTAGGTGGATTCGGCATCCGCACTCTTTCCCGCAGCTTCATACGAACTGGCCAAGCCGCGATAGGCGGCGTCGCTGGTCGAATCCAGTTCCAGCGCGCGCTGGAATTCTTTTACCGCATTGTCGTAATTTCCTTGTCCCTGGTAGATCAGGCCGAGAGCGGTATGCACGGGGGCGAGCTTGTCGTTCAATTCGGAGGCGCGGTGGGCGGCGTCGAAAGCTTTCGGAATCCAGCCCTGGTCTCCGGTCTCCTGAAACAAACGCCAGCAGGCTTCGGCGGTGCCTGCATAGGCGAGTGCGAAGTTGGGATCGTGGTCGAGGGCGGCACGAAACAAACTGACCGCAGCCTGCAGATTGTCGGCATTCTGATAGTCGCCCAGGTAGCCGACGCCACGAGCGTAATACTGATACGCGTCGGGGTGAGCGGAAGATGAATCCGAGGGCAAAGGATTGTGGTCTTCTGGATGGCCCTCGCCCGTACGCAGCTCGCCCGCGATCATCGTGAGCAGGCTGTCGGTCACTTGGCTTTCAACCGCCAGAAGATTGTTGACGTCGCCTCGAACAGATTCAGCGCTAAGGTTGCGGCGGCTTTGCGCGTTGACCAGGCTGTACATGACCTGATTGCCGGCGAAGTCCCAGCTTCCCTCGACCACCAGGTTCACGCCGAGTTTCTTCTGCGCGTCGCCGACCGAATTCACATTCTGGGTGCGCACTTCGCTGGCGGGCACGACCTCTACGCCATACTGCCTGCTGATCTGGGTGAGGCGGGTGGTGAGGAGATCAGTCAATCCGCGGCACAGAGCTTGGTTCCCGGGATCTCCGCCGATGGCGTCGAACGGAAGCACGGCGACCACGCGTGGCGCGACCAGCACGGCGGCGGATCGCTTTGCTCTCCAGCGCAGAGCGAAGAATCCCAAGCCCACTGCCAGCGCCAGTAAGACAATCAAGACCGGGACGAGCCAGCTTTTCCTGGACGCCGCAGGCAGCGGAGCAGCCGGCCAACTTTCAAGTTTGCGTCCGGAAACCAGGCGCTGGAGGTCAACCTTCATCTCGCGCGCGCTCTGGTAACGAAGGGCGGCGTCCTTGTCCATGGCTTTGCGGATGATGGTTTCGAGTTCGGGAGAGATTTCCGAATTCAACGAGCGCACCGAAGCCGGTTCCCGATGCAGGATGGCGGCGAGCAGCGCGGCCACGGAAGTCTCGTTGTGGGGACGCTTGCCGGTCGCCATTTCGTACAGCATGACGCCGAAGGAGTACAGGTCGGAGCGGTTGTCGACGGCCGGCGCGCCGGACAATTCTTCGGGAGAAACGTAAGGCAAGGTTCCGGCGACGGTGAGGTTTCCGGTGTCAGTGTCGCTGTCATCGCCGGCGGTGAGCAGGCGGGCCAGTCCGAAGTCGAGAATCTTCGCCTGCCCGCCGGGAGTGATGAGTATGTTGCCGGGCTTCAGGTCGCGATGAATCACGCCCTGCTTGTGGGCTTCCTCGAGCGCCGAGGCAAGTTGAGTGGCGCAGTCGAGTAGTTCCGATTCGCGCATTGGACCCCGGGCGAGCCGGCTGGCCAGCGTGATCCCGGGGACGTACTCCATGACCAGGAAATCCACGTCGCCGTCGGCTTCGAAGCCGTGCAGGGTTCCGATGTTGGGATGATTCAAGCGGGCGAGGGTCAGAGCTTCTTTGCGGAAGCGGCGGCGAGCGGACTCGTCCTTGACCACATTGGCGGGCAACAGCTTAAGCGCAATTTCGCGCTGCAGGTGCTCGTCGTAGGCGCGGTACACAACTCCCATACCGCCTTCGCCGACGCGCTCAAGCAGGCGGTAGTGGCCGAGGACGCGGCCGGAAATGGGCTGGGTGGCCATACTTCTTTCCCTCTAAAAAGCAACGCAGAAGCGGACTCTGGCTGTTGGCCGCAGCCGAGGTCGGCCCGAGGTGGCTGCGGGAATTGTTACCCTCGGCGGGGGGAAAAGCAAGGCAAAAGGTGGGACAGAGGGATCTCCAATTAGCGGATTCTTACATCCGGCTAGCGAAGATTCTAGCGACTAAGCAACCCCATACGAGAACGCCTGCAAACACAACTCCCGCGAATAGATAGACAGGCCACACTTCATGCCCTCCGTTTACGGAGTCGATATCCATTAGAAGGAATGCGGCACCCAGCAAAGGCACGAACGCTATGGAGAGGATCCATAGTGCACGTCCAGGGCCCTCTGTTTTTAGCTCTATCGTCCGACCGCTTGCCTTCGGCAAAGCCGGTCGCACATGACCACGAGAGATTCGGACAGCGTATGTACTCGCCATAATGGCCGCCAAGCCGAGGGAGCGAATCGGAAAATTATGAGATCCGAAATAGAGGCCCACTCCCCCCAAAAGGAGTAGAAGGAACGCTAGAGCAAGTAAGGCCCGCCTCTTAGCGGGAGAATTCTGAGACGTGATGACTGACATCAGTGCCCCAGTCTACATCTTCCCGTGAAAGACATACACCCGCCAACAAACTGCTTCGTCGAGCGATCAGCTCAGCAGCTTGCCGGCGAGCCAAGAATCAAGACTGAACTTTCCCGGACCGGAGCATATCAGCCAGATAAAGAAGAGCACATACAGCACTTCCGGAAGGTAGAGGAAGTCGTCGAGCCAGTTAAGAGGCGAAAGGCCTTTAGGCAGGGTGGAAACCGCGCTGGTCAGGGTGGCGACCGTCATATCGATCAATAAGGCCACGCAGGCCAGGCTCGAAAGAAAACCCACGGTCAGCAAGGATCCGCAAACGAACTCGACACCCGCTACGAAATAAGCCGTCTGCAGGGGAAACGGGACTTTCGCCTTGACGAGCGTATCGTAAACAGGTTTCGTGCCGCCGGCGACAAACAATTTGTTTGCCCCGGAGATGGCGAAGAACACGCCGATTGAAACCCTTACCAGCAGGATGGCATATTGTTCGAAATCACCGCCACCCAACAGTGCAAACTGGACCAACCGTTTCCAATCCATCTCTCCATCTCCTCCGACCGAGCCCCTCCGACCGACGATTTGCTCTAACCATCGTATCGTGCAAATTCCACTTCTCTGCAACTGCGGCCGAGCGGTGTTGTGCCGTTCACGTCAATGGGCCGCGCCAAGCGGAGTTCCTCAAGCGTCTAAATCCGTATCGCGTCCGGGCCGGGGCGTTAACCGTAGGTGAGGTCGGTGCTCTGTCCGACTTCGATGATGTAGCCGTCAGGATCGCGGATGTAGCAGCGTATCTCGCCGTACTTGGGGATCGGCGGCGTGATGAACTCCGCTCCTCGGCTTTTCCATAATTCGTAGCACGCTTGAATGTCGGCAACGCGGAAATTCATAAAGCTGTTGATGTGGTTCGGGTCGGGGACGCTGAGCGTTACCGTCGGCTTATCCGGGGTCGGCCCGCCCCCAACGTTCAGAATCATCCATATATTCGCAAGCTGAAGGTACGGAGGCGCGTTGCCGTCACCCATGGTCAGAATGCGAGCGCCGAAGACTTTTTCGTAGTAGCGGGCCGATCGCTCGACATCGGCGACGGTGAGAAAATGCGCGATGCTGATCCCCTCCCGTGGGGGCATCTCATAACTCTTTTGTTCGATTTGTACAGCGTTCATGGATGGCTCCTTTCGATATGGTGGCGGGTGGGCTTCCTCACATCTTCCCGTGAAACACATACACCAGTTCAATCAGCAGGATCAAAACCACCATGGATTCCAGCACAAACGTCCGGGACTGATGGAATTGGTCGATCAGGAAGCGATAGAGGTCCTCGGCAGTGCGCAGTTTTTCTTTGGCGAGGCTCTTGTAATCCGGGACGCCGATTTTGCTGGCAGCCAGACGATACAGGCGGGCGGAGAACATGTCGCTGAGGAACTTGATGGCGTTGTCAGCGCGCTCGGTGAGTTCGGTTACGTCGAGCAGAACGGTTTGCAGACGCGAAGCTTCCTGGGGCAGGCGCCAGCGGCCGATCAGACTGGCCTTTTTCCCCAGCGAATCATAAACCATGGCCAGCTCGCGGGTGAGCAGGTCATCGTAGTAGCGGAATTCGAGCAACTGAGAATTGGCGTATTCGAGCAACTGCATGGTGGTTTCGGATCCGGAAATGGAGTCGTAAACGAAGGCGGCATTCCATCCCAGGACGGCCACGTCGTTCGGGTAGTAGGACATTGCAGACTGCAAAACTTCGCTGCGTTCGCCGTCGGAAAGAGCGGCGTTTTCTCCGCGGACGACTTGCGCGATTTGCTGGCCGCAGGAGTTGAGAAGCTGCGGCGCGGACGGGCTACCGCTGATTTCGCGCATGAAGAAAATGAAATAATCTTCGCTGAGCCAGCTTGAATAAGGCTTGATGAGCGCGGGGCGGGCGCGCTCGACTCTTTCTTTGGCGATGGCCTCGGCGCGGTTCTGCAAATCGGTTTCTGAGATCCAGCGCGACGAGAGGCTGATGAGGTCGGTCCACTCTCCGGCAAAGGGGAATTCGAAGAGTACGCTGACCACCCCGTAGTCGTAATACTTGATTCGCACTTGGGCGTCGGGATGGCCGGGGAGCTTGGCGTCCTCGACTACAGGGGGGCGTTCGAAGAACAGCTGCTCGGCGGCGGCGTGTTTCAAGCCTTCTCCCAGGCGGCGGGCGCCGAGGAGGGATCGCAGTTCGTCCAGCTTCATTTCTTCGCAGACATCAAAGAGAAACAGGCCGACGGCGGAGCCACGCAGGGCGGGATTGACACGAAGTTCCACGGGGAACCAGTCTAACGCGAGACCGGGTTGTCAGGCTGGGGCATTTGTTTATGGAGGCGGCTAATCGGGATCGTCTTTCCGCTGCTGCCGGATGGAGCGCAACAGGTAGTACTCATTCATGGGGCGATCGTCCCGCAAGGCGGGAGCATCGGGTGACTCGGAGATCATCTGGCTTAACGGAAATTCGTTGCGCAACAAGTCTTCGAACTGATCTTCCGCGGTGGCTTCGGGCCCCCACTCGACGAAATCGCTGGCCGCAGCATGCGGAAGCTTTTCCGCCAACTGCTGCGCGCTGAGCTGTGGCAACTGCCAATTGCTGGCAAGAAAGTGATAGCCAGCGCCATCGAACGAATGAAACACTCGGACATAGGGAAAAGCCGCCTGCAACGCTTTCGCAACCGAAGAGCGCACGACTGGGTCGTCGATGGGGGGCAGCCATTGCTGGAGAATGCCACGCGGAGCCAAATGCTTTTTTGCGGCAGCGTAAAACTCCTCCGAATACAGCAAGCTCGATCCCGCCGCGGCAACTGGAGGTGGAGGGTCGATGGTGATCACATCGTACTGGTCGGAAGTGCGCTCCAGGTAGCGCCTGCCATCGTCAATCACCACGTGGGCGAGCGGCGATGCCAGCAGTTGCGGCGCGTCGGGATGGTAGTACCAGAACATTTTTGGCACGCTGGGCACCAGGTCCACAGCGGTCGTCGCCTGGCCCCATGACAACAGGGAGCGAAACGTTGTGCCCATGCCGAAACAAATTACCAGAACTTTCCGCGGAGGATGGTCCAGGAAGGCGAGTGGAAAATGGGCCATGGCCTTGGTTGTGGGAGTAAGGGACGTAATTCCCACTCCATTGACCAGGAGACGCTTGTCCATGCCTTGACCGGTAGCGATGACGGTAGCCGTGTTATCGCGCCGGACGACGCGGCCCGGATAATCAGTTTCAGATCCTTTGGTGTGGGAAAAAATGGCGTAGGTTATCACCCCGCAGATTAAAGCGGGAATTGGCAGCCGGGTTAGGATGCTTTCGCGTTTTCGAGTCCAAAGAGCGGTTACCCCCACGAAAAGCCAGGGAGCGGCGAACCAAAGCAGGGACCTGCGTTCGCCTGTCCGTGGCAACAACACGAAGCCAGCCAGTAGAGGACCTAAAATGCAGCCGAGAATGTTTGTCGCGTAGGCATGCGCGGCGCGGTCCGGATCTCCGCCCGACCACCGGTCCACCAGCATTGGAGTCAGGAAGCCGGCGGCGGCCGAGAAGGCAAAGATTCCTAAGATTACTCGGGCGTCTTGGGGAAGATCGAGGCGGGGATCGGCAGCGACCGCGGGCAGCGCCGACAGTATGGCCAGCGCAGGCCAAAGCCGTCCGCCACCGCCTTTTGCATTCGCTGACGAACGGCGGTAAATGGCCGATCCGCAGAAGGTAGCGGCCAAATAGACGACAAGGATCGTAGCGAACGAGTACACCAGCACGCCGATGTAAGGCGTGAACAGCCGAATCCAGACCACTTCCATTCCCATGCTGGCGAGCCCGCTCATAAAGAGGAGCAGCAATGGGCTTCGGTCTTGATCCTGGAACACCATGGTTTTCTCTGGCGATGCCTCCAATGCACCGGCAGGGCGAACACAACTTACTCCCAAGGCGGTGAGCGCGACGGCGCAGTTGAGCAGTGCGCCGATCTCGAGAGTAGCGTGGAACCCCCGGGCTTCGATGAGAAACAGCGGTACGACTCCGCCGGCGGCCGCGCCCACTACATTCGACAAATACAGGAAGCTAAAAGACCGCCGCGATTCGAGGCCCGGTGTCCGGCGGATAGCAAACATTGCCAGCGGAATGGTGGCGCCCATGCAGGCGCACCAGGGGACCAAAGTGATCCCAACGCAGGCGCCGGAGATGGCGTAGTAGCCGATCGAAGAGAAGGCGGTCGCGCCCGCCATGTGCGACAGCAAGCGGTGGCCCAACAAAAATTCGTACGGCACCGCGAGCGCCGAGCCGGCAATCAGTAACTCGGTGAGAGCGTAAAGCCGCAGCGGCGGGAAGGCGATGCGGGCGGCATTCCGGCGCAATAGGAATCCGGCGCCCAGCGAGCCCGCACCCAGCCCGGCCATAAACATTGAAAGGACAATGGAAACCTGGGCGGTCGTGACTCCGAATTGAGCCATCGCCAGCCGCAGCCAAATTAGTTCGTACAAAATTCCGCAGAACCCTGAAATAAAAAAGAACAGGAAGTACCAGAACATTGATCCGATCCTAGGCGCCAAGATTTTGCAGCTTGCAGGCTGGAGGATTATCGCATGGGATTCGCCATGGGCCGCCAGGGTGTAGCTTGATAACAGGAGTGTGCCGTGCGGATGAAGATCGAAAAACTGGTTTATGGCGGCGAGGGGCTGGCACGGCTTCCGGCCGACGAGCAGGGGCCGGGGAAGACTGTTTTTGTTCCGTTTGTACTGGAGGGCGAAGAAGTTGAGGCGACACTGACTGAGCATAAGCCGGGATTCGCTCGGGCACGACTCGAACAGGTGCTCACGGCGTCTCCGCACCGGGTCGAGCCGCGGTGTCAGTATTTTCAGCGCTGCGGCGGGTGCAATTACCAGCACGCCAGCTACGAACATCAGCTCAGAATCAAAGCGGAAATTCTGCGGGAGACGCTGCGGCGGACGGCCAAGGTCGAGCTTCCTTGCGAGCTCCAGATTCATGCTTCAGCGGGGGAATGGGGTTATCGTAACCGGACGCGGCTGAAGGTGCAGGCGGCGCCGGAGTTTGCGCTCGGCTATTACCAGTTGCGATCGCATGAGCTTCTGCCGGTCGAGCAGTGTCCGATCAGCTCGCCGTTGATCAATCGCGCGATCGCAGCGGTTTGGGAACGCGGGCGAGCGGGTGAGATTCCGGCCGCGGTGCGCGAGCTGGAGTTTTTTGTCGATCACGCCGATGAGAGTCTGCTGGTGGAGGCTTACTGCGCGCCGCGCACCTCGGCGCAGGATGCGGAATCAGCGGCGGAGAAGTTGGCGGGCCTGGTACGGGAAGCCAAGGGAGCGGTGGTGTTTGAGCTGCCGCCCGCCAATCAGTTTGTGGATCCAAAACGGCTGGCGGTTTTCGGCAAGACGGCGATCGTGTATGCGACGAAGCTGGCGTCCTACCGGGTGAGCGCGGGCGCGTTTTTCCAGGGGAACCGCTTTTTGATTGACGAGCTGGTTGGCATCGTCACCGGCGGGGCGGCTGGGCAATTGGCTCTGGATCTTTATGCCGGCGTTGGACTGTTCTCCGTGCCGCTGCGCCAGAGTTTTGCACAGGTAATCGCCGTGGAAGCGTCACAGACATCCTTTGCCGATTTGCGACAGAATGCTGGGCAGGAGGTTAAGGCAGTCCGGGCAACAACGGCGCAGTATCTGGATCAAGCCTCCGGGATGCATCCCGATCTGGTTGTTGCCGATCCCCCACGCGGCGGGCTGGGTGAAAACGTGGTTCGCAGACTGGCTGGGCTCGGTGCGGCTCGCATTACGTATGTATCGTGCGATCCCTCCACTCTGGCGCGAGATTTGCGGACGCTGTTGAGTCTGGGTTACTGGATCGACGGGGCCCATATGATCGATCTGTTTCCGCAGACTTATCACATCGAAAGCGTTTTTCACCTGGCCCGTTGAAGTTCTGTGGAAGAGCGGCCCTTCAGGGCCGCGCACGCCGACCCCGCCTGCCGCTTGTCTTGAATCCGCGAAGTTCCGCGACCGCAAAAACGAAGAACCCTTCCCGCCAGCCTTTGCTGTGGGCGGCGTTGGCCTTCGCGGGCGGGTTTTGGGCGGGAAAATATTTGTGGCGTCCACCGAGTTGGTGGCTGATTGCGGCGCTGGTGTGCGTGGCGTCTGCGGCGTACTTGCTCCGGCGAAGAGTGATTGCCCCACGCGTGCTGGTGCTGGCGGCAGTCTCTATGGCTGGGGCGCTAACCATCCAAGTTCGCAGCTCTGGGGACTCTGGCGATGTGTGGTTTGGGGATGGCGAACCGGTGTTCGTCACCGCCCACGTGATCGCCGAAGGCAACGTGCAATCGGACGGGCCGGCGGAGCTGCATCAGCGCATTGATGTGGAGACCGAGAAGATCGAATCGGCGCAAGCTTCTCCCGCGCAAACCAGAGACGTCCACGACGGGGTCAGGCTGAACATCTACTCACGGATTGAAGAAGACGATTCTTCGCAGGCTCCGCCAGCTAGCGCGATGCAACTCTTTCGATACGGCCAGCGAATCCGGTTTCCGGCGACTCTGGTTGTGCCGCGCAACTACCGCAATCCGGGCGCATTCGATTACGCCGGGTATCTGCGAGACAAAGGTATCACTGCAACGGCTTCCACGAAGTACGCCGCGATTCAGTTGCTTCCGGGATTCTCTGGCAGCCACGTCATGCTCGGGTTGGCGCGGGTCCATCGCAGCGTCATTGAAAAAGTCCACGCGTTGTGGCCAGAGCATGTCGCGGGGCTGTTGGACGCGATCGTGATCGGCGAGGAATCATTTATTGACCGGCCGGAGCGGGTGGATTTCCAGCGCTCGGGGACTTACCACGTGCTGGTGGTCTCGGGAATGAACGTCAGCATTCTGGCGATGTTTACGCTGTGGACTCTGCGGCGCACCGGATTGAATGAAGTCGCGGCCAGCGCTTGCGCCATTGTTTTGATTCTGGCCTACGCGTTGCTGACGAACATCGGGCCGCCGGTGTGGCGCGCGGCGCTGATGTTTGCGGTGTATCTGACGACGCGGCTGCTGTATCGCAATCGAGCTATGTTGAATGCGTTGGGGGCAGCGGCGCTGGCCTTGCTGCTCGTTGATCCAGAATCTTTGTTTGGCGCGAGTTTCCAGATGACGTTTCTGTGCGTCGGGCTGGTCGCGGGAGTGGGAGTTCCGCTACTCGAGCGGACGATCGAGCCTTACCGGCAGGGGCTGCGCAATCTGGATGCATTGGCTTACGACCGCTCACTGCCGCCGCGAGTGACACAGTTCCGGCTGGATTTAAGACTGCTTTTGAACCGGATCGGCGCGCTTTTGCCGGGACGTGTTCCGCGATGGATATTGTTGGTTGGATTGCGCGGATTTTTCGGCTTTGCGGAATTGACGGTGATCTCCGCGGTCTTGCAGATTGGCTTAGCGTTGCCGATGGCGTACTACTTTCATCGCGCAACTTCGGTTGCGATGCCGGCAAACCTTCTGGTGGTTCCATTTCTGCAATTGCTCATGCCGGCGGCGGTACTGGCGATTGGGGTCAGCTATGTGTCTCTGTGGCTGGCGAAAATTCCGGCGGCGATTGCGGGATTTGCGCTCGAGGGCATTGCCGGAACGGTGAAGTGGCTGGGGGGCTTGCGGCTGGCGGATGTTCGCGTGGCCACGCCGGATCTCGCGGCGATTGCCTTCGCGGGCATAGCGATTCTTCTTTGTGCTGCGCTCATGCGGCGACGAGCCTGGGTTTCCGCCATTGGCCTCGCGGTACTCGCTGCGAGCGCGGTCTGGCTTTGGACAATCCCGCCGCCGCAGCAGATTCGGCGCGGCGTGCTGGAGATGACGGCCATCGACGTCGGCCAGGGCGACTCTATCTTTCTTGTGATGCCGGATGGCCGGAAGCTGATGGTGGATGCCGGCGGCTTGCCGTTCTGGATGCATTCGCAGCTCGATATTGGGGAAGACGTAGTCTCGCCGTATTTGTGGGCGCGGGGAATTTCGCGGCTGGATGCCATCGCGCTCACCCACGCGCACGCCGACCACATGGGCGGAATGCCGGCGGTGATCGCGAATTTTCGTCCGCGGGAACTATGGTTGCCGCAGGGAATTCCGGAAGAAGAAATCCAGAAGCTGCTTGAGGTCGCGGCGCAGTACGGAGTTTCGATCCGCTATCGAAAAGCGGGAGACTCATTCGCATACGGCGGCGCGGAATTTCGCGTCTTGGCGCCTGACCCCGCGCGTCCGGTTCGCCTGGCTGGAAAAAGCAAAGAGCATCGAAACGACGAATCGCTGGTGATGAAAATCACTTTTGGAAAGACGTCTGTGCTGCTGGAAGCGGACGCGGAAAAGGGCACTGAAAAACTTATTTCAACCGAGAATCCGGAAGCGGATCTGCTGAAGGTTGCCCATCACGGCAGCGCGACTTCGAGTAACAATGATTTGTTGGCGGCGGTGAAGCCTCGTTTCGCGGTGATCTCGGTGGGGGCGCGGAATGTTTATCATCATCCCCGAGCGGAAGTGCTGGAAAGGCTACAGCAGGCGAAGGCGCGAACGTTCCGCACCGACATGGACGGCGCCACTAGCTTTTATCTGGACGGAAAAACCGTTACTTCTCAGCTTTCGGATCTTCAATAGAACGGTCTTCAATAGAACGGTCTTCGCCAGGAAGGGTACTGTACTCGGCAGTCTCCGCGGCGGAGTCAAAGAGCGCTTCTTCCGCCACTTCCTGGGCAGGCGAGCGATGGTAGTCTTCGAGCAACTGGCGGGCCGCGGGTTCGTCTTCTTCTCGCACCAAAATGACGGTGCCGCCGATGGGCAGAACGTCCTGAGTGTTATCCACGCCCCTGATTTGCGCGTCAATGCCGGCGGAATCGAGCAGCCCTTTGACCACAAGGGCTTCCGTGTCCTCGTCGGTGTCGAATACGCGCACCAGCTTCTCGTTGGGGTTGGGGGTCGGCGGGATTGGATTTGCGGCCATAGCGGATGCCTCCTGGGTGATTATAAACGGATGATTCTAAGATCAATCCGGGTGCCCCGTCCTGGTCCCTCCGTTTTGTGGACCGACGGGTCGGGCTTTTTTCGCTGCGCGAGGGATACTCCACCAGGGTGCCATTACTTTGCCTCGGCGGTCTGAGCAATAATGATCGCAACACAGGCTTTGGATTGTACATCTAAATTATCAGCCGAAAGCCGCGCGGATTGCAGGAAGAGGCCTTGGAAGAAGCGCACACTAACGAAGTCCAGCAGGAAGCCGCGAAGATCCGCCGCCTGCAAATCATGATCAGCATGGTGATGTCGGTAATTGGCCAGGACCCCAACCTGACCATCGAAGAGGCATCGGAGTTGGTTGCCGGAACCAAACGCGCGGCGCTGGCCATGTTTCCGGACAAGGAATTTGCCTACGACATTCTTTATAAACCGCGGCTGCAAAGGCTGATGCGGGAGAGGTTTCGGCTGCAGTAGGACGCTCAGTAGTCGTAGATGTGCTCGACGGTCAAGTCGCGGCTGTGCAATGCATCTAGAAGTGAAGACAGGGAAGGCACGTCGCAGCGCAGGACAACTCGCTGCATTTTCGGATCAGTGAGGACGGCGGCCGAGAAGATCTGTTGCGCCTCGGGCCCATCGTAACGCCATGACTGCGGGGCCAGCACAGAGACGAGGATCTGCGAATTGCCAGCGATTTCGACGAATTGAATTCCCTGATCCGCCAGAATTGCGGCTGTGGTGGTGAACTCCTGGTAGCGCGGAATATCCACGATGAACGCATTCGGCGTGACCTGCTTCATCAGCGTCACGCCCGGCGTGCGTTCCAGGATCGCTTGATTGGCGTGGTCGATCCATGCGTAGGTATCAGAAGGCTCGGAGCCGTAGGTCAGGTGCGTCATCCTCTCAATGAGCCAGCAGTAGAGCGCCTCAATCGTGTAATCAGCAGTGAGAAATAGTTTGCGTTCCCATTTTCGGATCGGATGCGCGCCGAAAAGGTGGGTCTCGTTCCATAGTCCTTTCACCTGCCGGGCGAAGTGGAATTCGTAAAAGGGGCGGATATGGACAAAATCCGCGTACTGGCGCGCAACTTTGTACGCGAACTGATCCTCTTCTGTAGGCTCGTGATTGCTGCTCCATTCGCTCAATCTGCCGACGGTGTTCTCGTACGCGCCTTTCAGGATGTACTCTGCTGAAAAACTGCCTCCGATGACAACCAGCATGAGCTGCTCTCCACCGTTGAATGCATACTTCCCGGAGATCACGCGAGAGATGCAGCAATAACCGCTCCAATATTGGCGCACCGCGCCGAAATAGGGGAATTTGCTCGGCAGGTGGTGTTGCTGGAAGTCGGCTTTTTCCTGGTAACTCCAGACGATGTACCACTCGGGATAGCTCAGAAAGGTGTCATCCTCCGGCCGAGAGTAGCCATTGATGCCCGCAGTCGCTGCTTTTCTCCACTCCGGTTGTGGGACAAATGAACGTATTTCTCCCTGCGGGTTGCAACGCCAGCCGATTGCGATTTCTGCTGCGATGACCAGCAACAGCAACATGAAAGTGGCGAAGGCCAGACGGAAAATGCGAAGGAGCCAGCGTTTCAAGCGGGTACGGATCCGGGCTGATTCTTGTCCACATTCATCGCGATCCAGTACGCCGCGACAAAAATGCTCGTATGCGGAAGGTTCACCAGAACATTGGTGATGAGACTGGTGGTGTGCAAGTGTCCGAAGAAGTAGATCACCACATCAATCGTGTACCAGACTCCCAACGCCCAGAAGTAGATGCGCGCAGCTTTCGCAGAAAGGAAGGCTGAAATCAGCGCCAGAGCCCCAAGCGCGAGATGGCCGAAATCGATCAGTTTGCTCATGTGGAACAGGCCGAACATGAGGCCGTTCTTGTCCATGATGCCGGGTACGTAGTCGAGAGTGTAAACGCCGAGGAAGAGGACGGCGAACCAAAACGCGCACTTCTGAATAGTGCTGAGTCGTTTTAGCACTGTGTGCTCTGCTGTTAATATTCGTCAAAAGACCAGGCCGTGCAAGTTGTTTCTGCGGTTCTCCTCATTGGAGCCGCAAGGAGAAGCCGGTGCGCCGCAAGCGATCAGTATTGCTGTCGGTAGTGTTGGTAGTCGCATCTTTCCTGGTCGTGAGTGCCAGGAAGATTTTTGAGTATGCAGCGGCGCCGGATCGCGAGAAAGAAGGCGATTTTGTTTTCCCGCAAAACGTTGACCAAGAAAAACCTACGGTTCTGTTCTCGGAGCCGAAGCCACCTCTTGTCTCTTTCAAGCAGCTCGGCGGGTTTACCAACGACGCCAGCCACCTGAACAAAACCGCGATCTACGGTGTGGTAAGGATCACCAACGAAGACGATATTCGCAATGCGCTGCAGTTTGCTCGCGAGAACAAACTGAAAGTTACGTGCGCCGGGCAGCAACACAGCATGGGTGGCCAGTCCTTTACCCACGGCGGGCTGGTGCTCGACTTTCGGGACTTCAACCAGATCAAGCTCGACAAAGAGCACAAGAGCGTCAACATGCAGGCGGGAGTGCGCTGGTGGCAGCTGCAACAACTGCTCGACAGTGAAGGCCTGTCGGTGAAGTCGATGCAGTCCATCAACATTTTCAGCGTGGGTGGGTCACTCAGCGTCAACGGCCATGGCATTGATCCCAGTCCGGGGCCGATTGCTCCCACGGTCCGCGCTATGCGGATCATGCTTAGCAACGGCGAAGTTGTTAAAGCAAGTCCAACTGAGAACTCTGAGCTTTTCCGGCACGTGCTTGGCGGATACGGCCTGTTTGGCGTAATCCTCGACGTGGACATGAACATTGTCGAGAACGAAATGTACTCGCGTCAAGCCGTCTATGTGGATTACAAAGATTACCCCGCCTACTATCGGGCGAATATCGAGAACAACAATGACATCGGCCTGGTGTTTGGGCGCTTGTCCGTTTCTCCGGGATCTTACTTGCGAGAGGCCGCCATGCACATCTACCGAAAGGCGCAGTTCAACGAGCCGCTTCCACCAGTGAGTCCGGCAAAATACGAGAGTTTCGATCGTCTGATCATCAATTTCTCTAAGACTGGCGGGGCTGGCCGATGGTTGCGATGGACACTGGAAAAGTATGCTGAACCACATCTTCATCACTGCGTCACGCGCAATCAGGCGATGAACCAGAAAGACGTATGCCTGGTTTCCCGCAATGCCGAAATGTACGACGACATGGCTTACTTGAAGAACCGGCTGCCCGATACCGACATTTTGCAGGAATACTTTATTCCCAATGACCGCATGCCAGAGTTTGTGGAGGGCCTGTGCGATGTAGTGCAGAGAAACAAAGCCAATCTATTGAACGTTACCATCCGCACTGTTCACAAGGACACGATTACTGCTCTCCCCTATGCGAAAGAAGACATGTTCGGCTTTGTGCTCTATTTCAATGTTGGATTTGATGACAAAGACAACGAGATCTTAAAGAAAACCACCGTCGATCTGATCGACGTGGCCGAACGCGCGAACGGAACATACTATTTGCCTTACCAACTGTTTTATTCCAAAGATCAGTTGCGCAAGGCCTATCCGGCGATCGATGAATTTTTTGCAACGAAGAAAAAGTTTGATCCCATCGGCCTGTTCTCTAATACGTTTTATGAGAAATATGGAAGGTGAGCCATCCACTCGTTCTTTATAAGCCGCGGCTGCAAAGGCTGATGCGGGAGAGCTTTCGGCTGCAGTAGAGATCCCGTTTTCGGACGCAACCCGGAAAACGCGAGGCCGGCTCCGTAATGCAAAAACACTAGAGATAGAAACACGGCCGGTCGTTTACGATTCGGCCATCTCGTACTTGCCGTCTCGTCCAGGAGGAAAATGACATCCGTGCTGCATTGCACTCGAAACATTCGCTTGCCGATAGCTGTGTTTTGCTTTTTTTGTTTGACCATGCTTGTGCCCGTACCGAGCGGATATGCGAAGGACCCGGCGAAAGCGGAGTTGTCTCTGAAAGATTTGAATGGGAAGCGTGTCCATTTGCGCGATTACCAGGGCAAGATTGTGGTGTTGAACTTCTGGGCGACCTGGTGTGGTCCCTGCCGGGAAGAGATGCCCCGGCTGGTGGAAGCGGAGAAGGAGTATGCGCCCCGCGGGGTCGTTTTCGTGGGCGCGTCCCTGGATGACGAAAAGACGCAGAAGAACATTGCTGGATTTGTCCGGGACCACGGCATTGATTTCCCCATCTGGGTGGGTGCCAGCGCTGACGATCTGGACAAACTGAGCATGGGGCCGGCGGTCCCGGCGACCGCGTTCGTTGACCAAGACGGCCGGATTGTGGCGCGAGTGTCGGGAGAGGTCCGCATGGAAGAAATCAAGGAACGGCTGGACTGGCTAGTACAGGGCAAGACCGGCCCGGCGCCTCAGGCCCAAGTGGTCCATCTGGAAGGAAAAGAGTAATTCACCCGGTTTACAGACTTCCTACCGCTGGCAAGTCCTGATTTTTCGCGTTGGGGCCCCTGTTTTCCGCATTGCACCTCCTGGGTTTCCTCCCACCGTTGGCATTTTCTGCTGATTAATAGTTTTGGATTATTGTGTAACGGCCGGCTTGCGGATATAGATATCAAACCCCGCGGCTGACTGTCCGGGGAACACATGAACTTCAAGGAGCAACGCAGTGAAAAATCCAGCGACAGTGTACAGTGGCAGGCCGAGAATAAAGGGAAGCGGCTCCCTAATCGCCCTAGTGGCAATCCTCGTGTGCGCGTTTCTCCCCAGCCTGGCACAGGGGCAAGGATGCATTGTCGCGCGATCGGCACAACAGACAGACGGCGCCGGGGATGGTCAGGGCTACCTGGCTCCTCACCACTGGGAACTGACGATTGATTACCGCCATCAATACTCGTTCCGCCACTACATCGGTTCAGTCGAGCAGACGCAACGGCTCCAGATGGGGAACGAAGTCGAGAACCGAATCAACCTGCAGAATTTTCAACTGACCTACCAGGCCACGCCTCGGTGGAGTTTCAGTTTCGATTTGCCGCTGCTGTTTGCCAGCCGGCGCTCGGCCAATGCTTACCAGACCTACCACGCCAATGGCTTTGGGGACATTATCCTATCGGCGCAGACGTGGGTCTTCAGCCCCAGCAAGCCGCACCGTGGAAACGTGCAGATTGGCTACGGCATACTGTTCCCCAGCGGCGCCAGCGACGTTAAGAACACGTACCTGGCCTCGCCGACAGCGACCTCGACCACCACCAGGCCGGTGGATTATTCGATCCAGCCGGGGGCGGGAGGATGGGGAATCGCGCTTTCGAGTCAAGCCTTCAGAATGTTCGGGAAAGAGGAAATTTTCGCCAACGGCAGCTATCTGATTACTCCGCAGAACCAGAACACCAACTATCTGAGGAACCCGACCGCCACGACTCAAGACCCGCTGAACCAATACAACTCAATTTCTGACCAGTACCTGTTGGAGATGGGGTTCGGGCATGACGTTCCGCTGGAAAACATGGGATTGGAGTTCACCTTCGGTCCGCGTTTTGAAGGCGTGCCGGCGCATGATTTGATCGGCGATGATCATGGCTTCCGGCGGCCGGGATTCGCTCTGTCTCTCGAGCCCGGCGTTCGCATTTCGCACGGTGCCAACCTGCTGACAGCCAGCGTGGGAAGAGCCGTGTGGAGGGCGCGGGTCAAGAGCGTTCCCGACATGATCGAAGGCACACACGGAGACGCCGCTTTTGCGGACTGGGTCTGGTCGGCCAGCTACAGTCGACGCTTTTAGGTCCAGATCGTTCGAGTTGCGGAACAACACGAAGCCCTGCGGGTAAACTTCCATTCCCGCGGGGCTTCTTTTTTTGCAGGCCGTTTCCTATCGCGACCATCCGACGCCATTCCTTATCTGTGAACCACACTCAAGAATGCCTTCACCGCCATCGCCGCGATCATGAACGCCGTGCCCAGCGCGGCGTTGTACTCGCGGTGTTTCCAATACAGATCCCAGGAGAATGATGTTGCGCTTTTTTGGTGCGGGCGCAGGCGGGGGAATAATCGCGGGACATGGCGCGCATATTCTTCAAACTCTGGAAAATGTGAGCGGAGGAATGCTTCCTCGCCGCCGATTACAGGAATATAGATGGCGAAAAACATTACGGTTGCGATCAGCGCGACCCACCAGCTTCGGGAAGCAATGGCAAAGCCGGCGGCGAGAATAAAAGATCCGAAATAAAGCGGATTGCGGGTGTAGGCGTAGGGGCCGCTGGTGGTGAGTTGTTCGTTCTTGGTGACGTGTCCGGAGGCTAGGGCGCGGATAAGTAATCCGATGAGTGAAACGCAACTGCCGGCGACAATGGAACGGATGGTCGGATGCGCCAGCCAGATGTAGGCGACGGCAAACAGGAATCCCAGCGGGACGCGGATGCGGCGCGCGATTGTTTGCCAGCTATGCATGAGGACTCTCCAGCAGGCGGCGCGCGGCGGAGATGACTTCGTCGGCGGTGATTTGAAGCAGTCCAGGATCAGGCGCGCTGGTGTGGGAGAGCGACGTTTTGCTCGCGGGATTTCGCAGCACGATGCTCTGGGTTCCAGAATTTGCTCCGTAAGGGCCGTTGCGCGCGGGATCAGTGGGACCGAAGATTGCGACCACCGGAATTTGCAGCGCGGCTGCGAGGTGAAGCGGGCCGGTATCGCCTCCGATGAAGAGGCGCGCGCGGCGGGTGAGCGCGATGAGTTCGGCGATGGAGCACGAAATCAGATGCGCCTTGCCGTTGCTTGCCGCTTGCACCGCCTGCGCAAGCGCTTCTTCGCCGGGGGCTGAATTGATGAGCGGGGCCAATCCGTCATCCGCGAGTGCGCTAGCGACGGCGCCGTAGCGTTCGGGAGGCCATTGCTTTGCGCCCCATCCGGCACCGGGAGTGAGGATTGCGAATTCCATTTCTTCCAGGCCGGCCAACTTTTTCGTGATGTCTGCTTCCGCTTGATCGTCATGCGGGGATTCGACGGCTGGGATGGGGAGCGATTTTCCGGCGACGGCCTCAGCCAAAGAAAAATATTGCTCAACGACGTGGACCTTTTCTGTCGCGACGCGGCAGTTGTAAAAAACTCGCGCTGGGGACTCGCGCGGGCGCTCTTGTCCGAAAAGTGTTCCCGCTCCGGCGCACCGCGCGATGACCGCGGACTTCAACGCGCCCTGGAAATCCACAGCGATTTCATATTTCAAGTCTCGGACTTCGCGGAGAGCCGAGGAAATTTGTTGCTGCGTGGCTTTCGAAAGCAATGACTTGCGCCAAGCCTTGGTGTTTACCGCATGGACGAAATCCACCAAGGGACGCCCAGGGCTGCGGGGACCGGATCTCGGGGAGTTCTTCGCGCACAGAAGCTCTGCCCAGCGCTCTTCGACGATCCAACCGATTCGCGCATTGGGCAGGGCGTTGCGCAGAGCCGTGATCGCGGGCAGGGTGTGAATGATGTCGCCCATGGCGCCGAGACGGACTACAAGCAGGCTTTCAGGGGCTGCGGTGCTCACGGGCGGCGCGGCTCCGAGCTTTTATCCGGCGCCCGTTTTCCCAGCCGGTTACGAATTATTTCGGTTGCGGAGTGGTCTTTGGGGTCGCCGACGATTTCGACTCGACCTCCGCAGTCGATCACGGCATCGCGTTCGGGGACGGTTTCGGCGGTGTAATCGGTGCCCTTGGCGTGAACGTCGGGCCGAATCTCGCGCACCAACGCGCGGACATCGGGCTCGGAGAAGACTACGACGGCGTCAACGTCTGACAGGGCCGCAAGAATTTCTGCACGCTCTTCCGCGGGCATGATCGGGCGGTCCTCGCCTTTGAGTGCGCGAACCGAATCGTCGGAGTTGATGGCGACGATCAGGCGGCCGCCGAGCTGCTTGGCGGCGTGAAGATAGCGCACGTGGCCTACGTGCAGGAGGTCGAAACAGCCGTTTGCCAGGGTGATCTTCTCACCGTTGGCGCGCCAGGATTCTGCTCGGCGCTTCAACTCTTCGCGGCCGACAATTTTTCCACTCGTCATTTTAGGTACTTATTTCGCGTGCGGCGGCGCTTGCTCGATCGCGTCCAGCAGCTCGTGCTGGGAAACGGTGGCGGTGCCGCGCTTCATCACCACGATGCCGCCCGCGTAATTTGCCAGATGCGCCGCTTCTTCTGTGGTTGCGCCGGCCGCTAGCGCTGCGGTGAATGTTGCGATGACCGTGTCTCCCGCGCCGGTCACGTCGGTCGCCTGGTCGCTGCCGAAGACAGGAATATTCAGCGGCTTGTGCTTGCCGGAGAATGCGACCATGCCATCGCGGCCACGGGTGATCACAAGCGACTGAAGCTTCATACGCGAGACGATCGCTTCGCCAGCGGAGCAAAGCGCTTCCCAGTCTTGCCCGATTTCGATATCCAGAGCCTCCTCTACTTCGGCCTCGTTGGGAGTAGCAGCGGTAACGCCGGAAAATTCCAACATGCGATGGCGGGAGTCCAGGACGACCGGAACCGAGTCAGCTTGTCCCTTGGCGCGCGCGGCGCTAAGAATTTGCGGAGTTGCTGCCCCGTAGCCGTAATCGGAAACCAGCAAAGCATCCGAGGCTTGCAGATATTTGCGCGCAGCGAAAATCAGCTCGCGCGTGAGGTGAATCCCTGGCGCCGCTTCGGGCTCGCGGTCAACGCGAACCACTTGCTGTCGCCAGGTATGTGGCATTCCGGCGAGGATGCGGGTCTTGGTGACGGTGGGATAACTCTTGTCTTTAAAAACTCCGGTGACGGGGATGTGTTTGTGGCGGAAGCTGCGGAGCAGCAGGCGTCCCGCATCGTCGTTGCCGACGATTCCGACTGGAAGCACGTTCACGCCGAGGTCGGCAAGATTGTTCACCGCATTGGCGCCGCCGCCGGGGACAACAGTGCGCTCGCGGTGCCGCAGGATGAGCACAGGAGCTTCGCGGGAGACGCGGGAAATTTCGCCGAACACGAATTCGTCCGCGACCATGTCGCCGAGCACGGTGATGGTGACGCGCGGGAATGCCGCAACGATCTTGCGCAGGCGATCGGCTTCTTTGGGAACGCGAGTCATGAGGAAAGCAATAATCTCCAGAGCGATTTTCTCACGGCTGCGGCCTGCGTTCCTGAATCACACGCAAAATAGTATCCAGAGCGTCAGCAGGGTTGAGAAGTTCCATGACTACGCGAGCAACGGCGACCGGCCCGAGAGCGCCAAGCAGCGGGCCTAGGTTGATGGCGTCCTTCTCCGTGGTGATGAAGCCGCCGGCGTGATTTTGCTCGCGCAGCGCGCTGAGCTCGCGGACATCTCTCTCTGTATAACGGTGGTGGTCGCGGAAGAAGTTGGTGGCCGCCGGCTGAATGCCGATGGCCTGCAACTGATCGACGAATTGGTTCGGGCGAGC
>Ga0210407_10000145_pt1 | contig 89991 bp, 90 predicted proteins | sample IncBWC27MmetaG_FD_150860 | JGI IMG/M metagenome (GOLD analysis project Ga0210407, IMG submission 150860) | Forest soil microbial communities from Barre Woods Harvard Forest LTER site, Petersham, Massachusetts, United States - Inc-BW-C-27-M | ecosystem: Environmental > Terrestrial > Soil >...
CTTCTCGTATTGGCCGCGACGGCGATTGTCGGCAACGCGATTTACGCGGCAGTCAAAGATCCGCACGAATTCACTTTTCTGCTGTTCGCGATTACCCTGATGTTCCTCGGCCTGCCCGGCTATTTTTTCTGGAGCCGCCGCGACTCGCGCTGATTCCCTAGGATGAGCTGTGACCGGCGCACTGTAGCACACCGAGATAAGCGCTCCACGGGCCGACCGCCTCGCGGTACTGGTGAGCCATGATTCTAGAGAGTTGATGGAGATGGGTTAAATCGTGCGCGGCCCAGGTTGCCAGCAACTGGGACAATGTGACAACGCCAAGCGAGGGATGCTGTCCGCGCCGGTTGAGGTCATCGTTCTGTAAGTTCAACGCGCGCAATTCGTTCAAGTTCTCCGCGCGGACCAGAACAAATTCGTCCAACAACTGCCCCAGAGATTTGCCCTGGCTTTCTTTGACCTGCCCCAACCGATCGAACTTCTCAAACGCCCGTGTCTCTCCAAACTTCAGAATCATTTTCACGCGCGGCATCCAATCGGTGCGCTCGGCGTAAACGAGGTGGCCCACGACGTCGTACGCGCTCCATGTGTCGCCCCCTTCATTCTGGCGCGTCAACGAGTCCGGTAACTCGCGCAAAAAGGCATTGAGAGTGGCGGGGGTGTGGGCCAGAAGTGCGATTGTCTGCTGGAGCGGCTGTTCCATGGCGGTCCTCAGTTCGCGGTCAGTGATTTTTCGAGTCCCTCGCATTGTATCGGCTGACTGCCTTATCCGTCGCCAGCTGCCGGGGCGAAATCGTACGCCATTTTGGCCTACGACAAAGGGTCTTGCGGGCCAAATTCAGGGAACGGTGGCCGAGTCGTTTTCATGTCGGCGCGCCGACATTATTGAAAAAAGGCCAACAAAAACGTGGTTTTTGGAGGGTGCATTCGAATAGAGGAGCCATGCCGAGCCTTTGGGAGCGACCGGCCCACCGGGAGCACCGCGGAGAGACTACAACAACGAGAGCGGGTCCATGTCCACAAGGATTGCGGTCTGTGGGATTTCGTTGGCGTCACAGAAAGACAGAGCGCCGCTGAGCAGTTTGGTTATGACCGAGCGTTTCGGCGACTTCAGCAGAAACTGAAAGCGATGCTCTTTCTTGAGGCGCGCGAGCGGCGCGGAGGCAGGGCCGAGAATTCGAATGCCCTTTCCGTCCGAGGGCGAAAAATATTCGGAAAGCCGCCGCGACCAGCGAATCGCGTTTTCCAGGTTTGTGTCACGGACGATCACGTTGGCCAGTGAAGTGAACGGCGGATACGCCATCACGCGGCGGAAGTGTAATTCGCGCTCGTAGAAAGAAAGATAGTCCTGGCGGACGGCGTCCTGAATCGCATAGTGCTCCGGATAGTAAGTCTGGATGAGCACGCGCCCGGGGAGTTCGCCGCGGCCGGCGCGCCCGGCCACTTGCGTTAGAAGTTGAAACGTGCGCTCAGCGGCTCGAAAGTCGGGAAGCGTCAGCGAAGAATCAGCGGAGATTACGCCGACCAGGGTAACGCGCTGGAAATCATGCCCCTTCGCGAGCATTTGCGTACCGACAAGAATGTCGAGCGCGCCGCCGGCAAATGCGCCCAGCGTTTCCTGGTATTGCTGCTTGGTGCGCACAGCGTCGCGGTCGAGCCGCGCGATCCGTGCCCCGGGAAAATCCTTGCGCAATCGCTCTTCGAGATGTTCTGATCCCTCGCCAAAAAAATAAACGTACTTCGAATCGCATTTCGGGCAGGCCTTTGGCACCGCCTGGACGAAACCGCAATAATGGCATTCCAGGCGGTTGCGGCTCTTGTGATACGTCATGGAAATGCTGCAATTGGCGCACTGCACGGAAGCGCCGCAACTCCGGCACAGCACCGACCAGGAATAGCCGCGGCGGTTGATCAGAATCAGCGCCTGCGTGTGGAACGAAAGGCACTCAGCGATGCCGTCGTGGAGGATCTTCGAGATGGGACTGGTTTGGTGCGTCTGCTGAAATTCCGTTCGCAGATCGACAATTTCGACCGTGGCGAGCGAGCGATTCTCCACGCGCGATGCCATCGTCAGCAGTTCGTATTTTCCGCTGGCGGCGTTGTGATAGGTCTCCAGTGCCGGAGTGGCGGAACCCAGTAACGCGACAGCGTTCTCCAGCTTCGCGCGGACAATGGCGACATCGCGGCCGTGATACCTCGGCGTCTCTTCCTGCTTGAAGCTGTTTTCCTGCTCTTCGTCAACAATGACCAAGCCAAGATTTTCCAGCGGCGCGAAAACCGCCGAGCGGGTGCCTACTACTACGCGTGCTTGCCCATTTCGGACGCGCCACCATTCGCGAGCGCGCGCTACGTCGCTCAGCGCCGAGTGCAGAACGGCGACGCCTTCAAAATGCGCGCCAAACCACGCCCGGCACTGGCGGCCGATCCACAGCGTCAGTGCAATTTCCGGCACCAGGATGATGGCCGTTTTCCCCCGCGCCAGCGTCTCCTGCACGCTTCGCAGATAGACCTCAGTCTTCCCGCTGCCGGTGACGCCGTGGATCAACTGCACGCCGAATTCGCCCAGCTCAAATCGGGCGCGAATGGAGCTGAAAGCGCGTTCCTGCGACTCGTTCAATGAATGCGCCGGCGGTGTGTAGCCAGCGTCGAAGGGGTCTTCAGCGGGATCGATCGGTTCTTCCCAACTTGCCAACAAACCCTCGCGCAACATGCGTTCGATCAACGCTCGCGAAACACCTGCAAGTTTCAGCAGTTGCGGCAAGGGCAGCGGCCCGCGCTCTGTTTCGAGCAACGCGCGGATGCGTTCTTCTTTTTCGGCCAATGGCTTGGGCGAACCGGCTTCCCTGCCCTTCCACGCAATCACGTTGTGGACTTTGCGCTTGCGCCCCTGCACCGTCTCGTGAATCTGCACGTAACCGCGCCGCTGCAATCGTTGCAATGCGTCCAGTTCGATCCCCAGCTTCGGATACGAAGTAAATTGGAGAATTCCTTTCTTCTCGAGGGCTTTTCGCAGAAACTCGGCCTCGCCGCCGGATAAGTCAGTAAGAAATTTTCCTTGTTGCAGATCGGAGGCGAGGGCTTTCCCAGCATCGGTCAGCACAATCTGCCGGCGTGCGGTAAGTTCTGTGACCGGCGGCAGCATGGCGCGAAATACTTCGCCGATGGGCGCCAGGTAGTAGCCGGCAATCCAGTGGGCCAGGTCGATGAGCTTCGAAGTCAGCGCGGGAACCAGGTCGAGAATTTTTGTGACGTCGCGGATCTTCGTATTCGCGGGAGGCGTTTCCACCAGTTCGACTACGACTCCAACGAGAGACTTTTTCCGGAAAGGCACAAGCACGCGGGAACCGGGCTGCACCTGCGCTCGCAGCGTTTCCGGAATGGAATACGTGAATGTATTGCGGAGAGGAACTGGAAGCGCGACGTTGCAGAAGGAAGCGGACATGCCGTGGGTAGTGTAGCAGCAGCGGAACGATCAGAAAAAATCAGCGACTTACGAGGAGTTCAACGGCTGATCAGAATGATTCCGACGAAAATCGCGACGATCCCGAGCCACTGGGACGCCGTGACCTTTTCGCGCAACAGCAGCGCAGCTAAAGCAACGGTTACGGCTCCGTAGAGGGAGGCGAGCACACTGACAACCGACGTCTGTTCCTGCGCCATCCCATAGTTATTGAAAATGTAGGCGCAGGTGTCGAGCACGCCCACGCCGAGAAGCATCGGCAAATCGCGCCGCGAGGGGAGTCCACGCGATTGCCCGGCAAACAGCATCACCACCGCGGTGGTCAGAGCACTCGTCAGGCGAATGATCCATACGGAGGGCGCGCTTCCAACCAACGGCACCACCCGCAATCCGAGCAGCCAGAACATCACTCCGAAACAAGCTGCGGAGAAGATCGCCCAACCCACTCCAAGGCTTTTTTTTGCCGGGCGGTTGGTTTCATCAGTCGGATTCGCGTCTTCCGCCGCGTGCTCGCCGCGCGCCACCACTATCACTCCAGCAATCGCCAGTGCCATGCCAGCCAGGCGCAGCGGCGTAAGCCGCTCTCCGGTGAATGCAGAAAGCACCATCGTCAGCACTGGATAGCAGGCGGAAATAGGGGCGACGATCGAGAGCTTGCCGATTTCGAACGAGCGATACAGCGCCAGCGTCGAAAAAGTATTCAGCACGCCGGCCAGAATACCCCAGGCCCACGGCTGCCAGCCGGAGCCGTCGAAAAGATGCCCCCAGCCTCCCAAGCGCGGCATGGCCAGCGTGATCAAAAAAAATCCGCACGTCTGCATGTACAGCATCGTGCGAAAGGTGCCGATCCGGCGCGTGGCAAATCGCGCGAAGAGATCCGCGGATCCCCAGGACAGAGCGGTGGCCAGGCCTAAGAGAATTCCCATGGCAAATTTTCAGGACTTGGATTTCTTGGGCAATTGCAGGCCCAGCTCGGCCATGACTTTCTGCAGGTCTTTCCACACGTCGACCTTCGCGGGCGGATTGCGCAGCAGGTACGCGGGATGATAGGTGGCCATAAGCTTGTGGCCGCGCCATTCCAGCCACTCGCCGCGGAATTGCGAGATACCGCGCGTGGTGTTCAAGATTGTTTTGGCGGCGGTGGCGCCGAGGCACACGATTACTTTGGGTTGAATTGAATCGATCTGGCGCATCAGAAACGGCGAGCACGCGGCAACTTCGTCCGGCTCGGGCGCGCGATTTTCCGGCGGTCGGCATTTCACTACGTTACAGATGTAGACGTCGCTGCGTTGCAGGCCCATCGCTTCGATCATCTGCGTCAGCAATTTCCCCGCGCGGCCGACGAACGGCAGGCCCTGCGCGTCTTCATCCGCGCCGGGGCCTTCGCCTACGAAAACAAGCTGCGCCTTAGGGTTCCCATCGCCGAACACAATTTTGTTGCGGCCCTTATGGAGCTTGCAGCGCGTGCATTCGCCCAGGTCTTGGCGAATCTTCAGCAGCGTATCGTCTGTCACTTTTTCCATCGTTTCGAAAAGTGATGGGCCGGCGGGCGGGACGACCAGTGGAAACGGCGGCGCTACCGGCGCAACTTTTGCGGGCGCGGGCTTTGGCGTGGACTTTGGCAATACGGTCTCCTCGATAGCAGGTGCGGGTGATGATGCGGAAACAATCGGTTCTGGAGCCACGAGAGTTGCGCCTCCCGGGCCGCGGTCCGTGTAGAACAACCGTATGCCCAGGTCTTCGTAGTAGCGGAGGCGGTCTTCGATTTTCTGCTGCAGGGATGCGGGGAAACGTTCGGGCATGATCGGTTCAGTCGCCGGCGCGATGGGAAGCCGGTTTGCTGCGAAGCGCGCCGCGCAATCGCAAAACTTCGTCCAGAATCCGCTGCGCCACTTCCGCCTTCGTCATGCGGGGCAGCGGCAGGTCACGCGCGTCACGCGAAAAAATGGTCACAATGTTCGTGTCCACGTCGAACCCGGCGCCTTCGGCAGTCACGTCGTTGGCCACAATAAAGTCCGCATTCTTCGCCGTAAGTTTCTTGCGCGCGTTTTCAGCAACGTGGTCCGTTTCCGCGGCAAAGCCCACAACCAGGCGGTCGCCCTTTTCTTTCGCCATCGTGGCCAGAATATCCGGATTCGGCACCAGGTGAATGGTCAGCGGCTCTTTCGTCCGCTTGATTTTCGCTGTCGTGGGTTCCGCCGGACGATAGTCCGCCACCGCCGCCGCAAAAATCGCAATCGTTACTGGCGAAAATCGCGCCCGCACCGCTCGCAGCATCTCTTCGGCTGTTCGAACATCAACCCGCTCGACGCTTTCAAGAGTTTCCAGTGCCGTTGGTCCGCTGATCAAAACTACCTTTGCTCCACGCCGCGCCGCTGCTGCCGCAACCGCATATCCCATCTTGCCCGACGAACGATTGGCAATGAATCGAACCGGATCAAGGTCCTCATGAGTCGGCCCAGCCGTAACCAAAACAGTATCTCCGGCCAGATCCTGCTGCGCCTCCACAAGTTCGCGCACGGCCTTCAGTATTTCTTCCTGCGCCGCCAGCCTCCCCGGCCCGGTCATCCCGCAAGCCAGATACCCTTCTCCTGGCTCCACAATCCGCACGCCGCGCTTCCGCAACGCCGCAAGATTTTCCTGGGTCGCGGGGTGCTGCCACATATTCACGTTCATTGCGGGAGCCAGCACCACAGGCGCGGTGGAAGCGAGATAAAGCGTGGAAAGGAAATCGTCAGCCAACCCGCGCGCAAATTTCGCCAGGGTGTCCGCCGTCGCCGGAGCCACCAGCAGCAGATCGGTCCTCTGCGCCACGGCAATATGCTCAATCGCCGATTCCAGGTTCGCATCGCCGGAATCCCCGCCTGTAAATAAATCTGTGATCACTTTTTGGCCGCTGAGCGCGGCGAAGGTAAGCGGCGTGATGAACTCGCGTGCAGCCCGCGTCATCACCACCTGGACGGAATGCCCCTCGGTCTGCAATCGGCGAACAAGTTCCGCGGACTTGTAAGCCGCAACTCCGCCGGTAACGCCGAGGGTAATGCGCATGGAGACCTCGCGGGCGCGCTACTTGCGCCGCTTCGCGTTCTCCCTTTCCTCTTCACTGGGGAACGCTTCCGTGAAATCGTATTCGATTAATCCATGGTTCACTTCGTCACACGCAATGCGCGTTGCCTTTTGCGTGCGCGGATTTTCCAGCATCGGCGGCGCCCCCGCCATGATCTGCCGGGCGCGGCGCGCTGCCAGAACAACATACGCAAACTGGCTTTCGGGAGCTTTGGTTTGCACGGTCATGAGTGTCTTACCCTCCAAATGATCCCAGAACTTTCTTTACCACTTCGCGGCGCCTCAGGCTGGAGCAGCGCAGCGCCGTCACAATGGCCTGGGCTTCCCGTCCCGCGCGTTCCACGTCGTCGTTCACCACACAAAAATCGTAAAACTTTTCCGCCAACTCGATCTCGCCCTTGGCCTTCGCCAGCCGCCGCGCGATTTCCTCGTCCGCGTCCATCCCGCGGCTGCGCAGCCTCCGCTCCAGCTCCTGGCGCGAGGGAGGAAGTATAAAGATTGCCACCGACTCCGGCAACTTTTGCTTCACCTGCGCGGCGCCCTGGACGTCGATCTCCAGGACCAGGTCAGTTCCTTTGCTGCGGGATTCGTCGAGCCACTTCTTGGGCGTGCCGTAGGAATGCTTGCCGAAGACGCGTGCGTACTCGAGAAACTCGCCCCGGGCGACCATGGCGTCGAATTGCTCCGACGTGACGAAATCATAGCATTTTCCGCTGGCCTCAGTCGCCCTGCGTGGCCTGGTGGTACATGACACACTGGGCATCGTTCCCGGCAGCTCCAGAACTCTCTGCACCAGCGTGGATTTGCCGGACCCCGAAGGCCCGGAAAAAATCAGGACCAGCGGATCAATTTGCTTGCTGTCGCTCATTCGATGTTCTGGACCTGTTCGCGCAATTTTTCGATCTCCGATTTTATTTCGAGCGATAGCCCGGTGATAGCCAGCGCCTCGCTCTCCACGCCGGGCGTTTTGGAAAGCATGGTGTTGGCTTCGCGGTGCATTTCCTGCAGCAGGAAATCCAGCTTCTTGCCGAGTTCCCCCGCGCCGTCCAGCAGCTTCGTGAATTGCTGCAGGTGGCTCCGCAGCCGGTCCAGCTCTTCGCTGATGTCGCTGCGCTCCGCCAGCAGCGCCGCCTCCTGCGCCAGCCGCCCGGAATCCACTTGCGCGCCGTTGAGCAGTTCCTTCAGCCGCGATTCCAATCGCCTGGCAAATGCAGGCCGCAGCGTTTCCACCAGCCCGCGCACTTGATCCGTCTGCTCCGAAATCCGCACCAGCCGCGCGCGAAGCTCTTCGGTCAGGTGTCGGCCTTCCGTTCGGCGCATTTCGTCCATTTTCGACACAGCGTCGGCCAGCATCGACTCCAGCACTTTCCCCAGCGCCTCTTGCTCGTCGTCCGAATCCGGCAGCGCGGGAGCCAGCCCGCCGATCACGCCGGGCAGGCGCAGCAGTGAGACCAAATCCAGTTCCGCTTTGGCGCCGGTCTGCTGCCGCAAATCGTCCGCCGCCCGCAAATACGCCTGCAGCAGTTCGCGATTCACGTGTACCGGAGCCGCTTCGCCGGGTTCCACGTTGATGTGAATATCAATGTGCCCGCGATGAATGCGATTTTTCACCGCCTGGCGCAGCCGCAATTCGTACGGCTCCAGCGAATCTGGCATGCGCAGCTTGATGTCCAGAAAGCGGTGATTCACGCTTTTCACGCTGATGCGAATCGCCCAGCCGTCATGTTCGCCGCGCACCATGGCGTATCCTGTCATGGAGCGGCATTCGAGTTTTGCGGGGACTTCGTGACGTGGTTCGGTTCCGGTCTTTGGGGTCATGTGGGATTGCCTGATTTCATCCGTTCCGTGGAGGTCGCGGCGGCCGGGGCAACTGCATCTTGATCGGCGAACTGCAAATCGTGCAGCCGCGCGTAGCTTCCGCCCCGGGCCAGCAGTTCTGCATGCGTACCGCTCTCGCGAATCTGCCCGTCCTCCAGCACTAGAATTTTATCGGCTTTGCGGATAGTTCCCAAGCGGTGCGCGATGACAAACGTGGTGCGCCCGACCATCAGGTTGCCGAGCGCCTTCTGCACGTACAGTTCGGATTCGGAGTCGAGCTCGGAAGTCGCTTCGTCCAAAATCAGAATCGGCGAATCTTTCAGAATGGCGCGGGCGATCGCGATGCGCTGCCGCTGGCCGCCGCTCAGCCGCGTGCCCCGTTCGCCGATCAGCGTGTCGTAGCCCTGCGGCAATTCCTGGATGAAATCGTGCGCCAGCGCGGCCTGCGCCGCCTGGACCACGCGCTCGCGGCTCACGTTGCTCTGGCCGTAGCAGATGTTGTTCCACACCGTATCGTAAAAAAGAATATTTTCCTGCGTCACCATCGCGATCTGCCCGCGAAGGGAACCTAGCTTCACTGTGCGGATATCCCTGCCATCCACGCGAATCGAGCCCGAACTCACTTCATAAAAGCGGGGAATCAGGTTCACCAGCGTGGTTTTTCCCGCGCCGCTGGAGCCGACGAAGGCGACCAGTTCACCTTTGCGCGCTGAGAAGCGGATGTCGCGCAGGATCGGTGCGGTGTCGTAAGAAAAACCCACGTTCTCGAACTCGATTTCGCGGGAGAAGGGCGGCAGTTCCCTTGCATCGGGCGCGTCGCGCTCTTCTTCCTTCATATCGAGATAAGCAAACACTTGTGTCGTAGCGCCCTGGGCCTGCTGAAATTGCTGGTAAACCGCTCCCATGCGCTTCACCGGCTCGTACGACTTGAAAAGCGCGTAAACAAACGCCACGAACAGGCCGATGGTCATCTGCTCGTGGCGGATTTTGTCGCGCGCGTAAAGCAACAGTAGCGAGATCACCACCGGCTGCAGCAGATCCATTAGCGGTGAAGTGCCCACCTGCGCGCGCACCCAGCGCATCGTCTCCCGCAACAACCGCCGGGCCGCCTCGCGGAATTTCCGGATTTCGAAATCTTCCATCCCGAAGGCTTTCACCACGCGATTCCCGGTGACGGTTTCCTGCAGAATCTGGTTCACCTCTCCAAGTCTCGATTGGCTGATTTCCGAAGAACGCCGGATCTTGCGCCCCAAGTTCGCCACCGGCCACAACACCAGCGGCAGAAAGACACCGCAGGCCAGGGTCATCTTCCAATCGATGTACAGCAAGCCGCAGATGAGAAATGTAAATGTGAACGTCTGACGGAAGACGTCCGCAAGATATTCGGAAATCGCGGGACGTGCGCGCTCCACGTCGTTGATGACCGCGGACATGACGCGGCCGGTTTGCTGGGTCTGAAAGAACCCCATCGGCTGCCGGATGATCTTTTCGTACACCGCGTTCCGAAGATCGGTGATCGCGCGATGACCGACAAACTGAATCAGCAAAGTTCCGCCAAACTCGGCCAGCGACTTCACCAGGTAGATGACCAGCAGAGAGATCGAGACGACCGTCCAGACGTTGTGAATACTTCGCGGAAAAAAGTGATTCAGATAAATCGGCAGGTGCGAGCCGGGCACGGTGAACAGAAGCATGTCGGAATCCGGGGCCGAGGGTGTCAAAACCCGGTCGAAGATAGGCTTGATCATGAACAGGATCAGCCCTTCGCCCAAGCCCACAATCGCAAGGAGCACGATGCCCACACCCATTGAAAACCGATATGGCGCAGCGAAACTCAGCAAACGTTTCAGTTGTGGCGACAGAAAAGAACCCACTCCCCTGCTCCTGGCAAATTCGCGGAACACCCACTTTGTACGCTATGCGGCAGCACGCAGCGTGTCAAGTTTTCGGGGGAAGTTGATGCTGGGTCAGTTCCCGATTACCCAATTTATCGGGACCTAGCCAGGATGCCAACCTGACCTAACGAACAGATGGCTCCAACAGCACGACACGGTGATGGTTACATTGCACAGTCGGAATGATGCTGCAAAATCTAAGGTATGCGAGCACTCATTCGCGTCACTGCGTGGGAGCGGGTTTCACTCTGGAGACGCATGCTTGGCGCGTTCGTTCGCGTTGGGATTTTGATTGCTTTTTTGACTCTTCTCCTCAGCCTCCTTGGGCCACCAATCGGAATTCTCGTCACGACGAGAATGGAGGCAAGAAAAGTCCCAGCACTGAAAGTAGCTCCGTTGAAACTCGCCAATTACTCGGTTTCTAATTCATCAGGAACGACACTGTCGTACTTCGGCTATGAATTCGACGTTCCATGGATCGCCAATTTCAAGCAAAAGGTCGGGAAAAATCTCGTAGAAGTTCAGTTTGAATCAGGCCAGAACGTCCTTTTCATTGTTCCTGAGAATCAGAGTGGACTCCTGACAGAAATCGTGGAGGACCGCTCTCTAAACATGGGTGACTTGCGGTTGGTATTTGGCGACCTGATGAAGCGTTCGGCGTACGACCAGTATGGGGTGCTCTTGAGTACGACGCCTGAGAGTATCCAAGCCTTTGGTCCGCGAGCGGAGGCGGTTCGCGGAGTTACCCTGCTGACCATAAAAGCAATCGCTTTCGGCCCCGGCTTGGAATCGGGAGCATTCTCGTTTGACCTGTCCGGTAAACGTGGTTTTCAAATCGGTGACCCACAAAAATCGAAGCGGGTGGACCTCGAAGTGTTCGATACGACGGGACACCATGTTGAGATTCTTTGCGGCTCAACAAACGGCAACATTCGATTTTCGCAGCCCGAACTCAATCGTATTCTTACGAGCCTTCATGCCGAGTCGGTTCCTTCGCATCTGGCTTCGCTCCAGAACTGAGCCTCAAGTCCTGATTAACGCGGTGATCGGAAATTGACCCACTCCTAGGAAGTTTGTCATGCGGGCCTCAAATTCATGGGGAATTTCCTACTTATCAATGTCGCGGTGGGTGACGCGGGTGGCGAACTTGTGCCTCTCGATGGCCTTCTTCAGCCATTCCGCCATCATTACCGAGCGGTGCTTTCCACCGGTACAGCCGAAGGCGATGGTCAGGTAGCTTTTTCCTTCTTCGATGTAGTGGGGAATCAGATAGGTGAGCAGGCTCTCCATGCGGTGCAGAAATTCCCCGGTCTGCGGAAATGACTGGATGTAGCGCCGCACCTTCGGGTCCTGGCCCGTAAACGCGCGCAGCTTCGGCACGAAATGCGGATTGGGCAGAAAGCGCACGTCGAACATCAGGTCGGCGTCCGTCGGTACGCCGTACTTGTAGCCGAAGCTCACCAGTGAAACCAGCAACGGCCGCTTGGTTTCGGAGCGGAAGCGCTCGTCAACGAAATGCCGCAACTCGTGCACGTTGAACTGCGAAGTATCGATCACGACATCGGCCAGCTTGCGGATCGGCTCCATCAGCGCCCGCTCGTGTTCCAGGTTTTCCTTCACCGAAAAATCGCGCCCCAGCGGATGCGGTCGCCGCGTTTCACTGTAACGTCGCAGCAGCGCGTCCTCATGCGCCTCAATGAAAACCAAAATGATCGGATGCTCGTTGCGCAGGTGCCGCAGCAACCCAGGCAGCTTGTCCAGTTGCTGCCCTTCGCGCGCATCCACCAACAGCGCGGCCCGCGCGAAATCGCCTTCACCCGCCGCATGCAGCTCGGCAAAAATCGGAATCAGCTCGACGGGCAGATTGTCCACGCAGTAGTAGCCCATGTCCTCAAACGCCCGGAGGACCGTGCTTTTCCCGGAGCCCGAAAGCCCGGTAAGGATGACAAGTTGGCGGCCGGCGGCCTGGCGTGTGCGGAGTTTGCCTGCGGAGCGCTTCTTCACGATAGCAAAGGCCTACCTAGCCTTTGACCCGGCGCTGGTGGGTGCTGGGAATGCGCATATCCTCGCGATATTTGGCGACCGTGCGCCGCGTCACCTGGATGCCTGCTTCTTCCAATTGCTTTGCAATCTGGTCGTCGGTCAGCGGCTTGGTCGGAGTTTCTTCGTCGATCATCTTCTTCACCAGCCGCTTGAGCGTCAGCAGCGACATTCCGCCGCCCTCCGGCCCGTTCACCGCTTCGCTGAAAAACGACCGCAGTTCGATAACGCCCTGCGGCGTGTGCGCGTACTTGTTGGCCACGGCGCGGCTGACCGTCGAGGGATGCACGCCGACTTCCTCGGCGACTTCCTTGATCATCATGGGCTTCAGCTCGTCCTGCCCCTTGTCCAGAAATTCCGGCTGCCGCGCGATGATGGACTGGCACACGCGCAAAATGGTGTGCTTACGCTGCTCGATATTCTTCATCAACTGAATCGCAGCGGTGAAGCGCTCCTTCACGTAATTGCGCACTTCCTTGTCGGCCGCGTCGCGAACCAGCAGCCGGCGATATGTCGGGCTCAGGCGAAGCTGCGGCATGTCGTCTTCGTTTAAAAAGACCTGCCACCCATCATCCACTTTGCGGAAATACACGTCCGGCTCAACCAGCCGCGGCTCGGATTTGTTGTAACGCAGCCCCGGCCGCGGATCTAGCTTCTTGATAGAGTCGATCGCGTGCTTCACGATGTCCGTCGGACGGTTCAGCGCGCGCGCAATCTCTTTTAACTGGTTCGACTGCACCTGCTTCAGATATTCAGAAACTATCTGCTGCGCCAAAGTATTCGTCGGATCAAAAGCTTTCAGCTGCAACAGCAGGCATTCGCGCAAATCGCGCGCTCCGACGCCGATCGGATCAAAATCCTGCACCACGGCGATAGCATCCTCGATATCGTCCTGCGTGTATTTCCCGTCCTGCGCCAATTCCTCGTTCGAAGCGGTCAGATACCCGTTCTCATCCAGGTTCCCGATGATGTTTTCCACGATCTCAATGACCGCGTCGGAGCAAATCGAAACGCTGAGTTGCCAGGTGAGGTGATCGGTAAGCCCGGCAGGAGAGGAGAGAAACTTTTCAAACGAAGGCCGTTCGCTGACTTCGCGTTCCTGAGACTGCCCGCCATCGCCGCCGGTATCGAGATACTGGTTAAAAAAACTGCCCACGTCGAACTCATCAAACGGGTTCGCTTCTTTCTTCTCGGGAACTTTCTCGGTTTCCGCCTTCAGAAAAGTTTCATCGCTGTAGTTGTCGCTGACCGTGGGTTCTTCGGAAAGCTCTTCCAAAACGGGATTCGCGATCATCTCCTGGTTGATCATCTCGCGGAGTTCCAGGCGGTTCAGCGCCAGCACGCTGACCATCTGCACAAGCCCGGGCGTCAGAATCTGCTTCTGCGTCACCCTGAGGTTAAGTTTGAGTCCTTGCCAGGCCATGGTCGTTTGCGTGCTCTGTCCTTAGCTTAAACCTAATTCAGGCGGAAGTTGTCTCCAAGGTAGACCCGCCGCACTTCCGGATCGTTGCTCAACTCCTGCGGTGTGCCCTTCTTCATAATTTTCCCATGATTCACGATGTACGCGCGGTCCGTGACGTTGAGAGTTTCCCGGACGTTATGGTCGGTGATGAGGATGCCAATTCCCGACCGGCTTAATTCCCGGATCAGATCCTGTAAGTCCTTCACCGTCAGCGGGTCAATGCCCGAAAACGGCTCGTCCAGCAGGATAAAGGAAGGCTGCAGGGTCAGCGAACGGGCGATTTCCAGCCGCCGCCGCTCTCCGCCGGAGAGCATATACGCCTTGCTATGCCGCACAGTTTCGAGGCCCATCTGCGCCAGCAACTCTTCCAGGCGGTCGCGCTGCTGTTCGGGAGTCAGAGGTAATGTTTCCAAAATCGCGAGCAAGTTGTCTTCCGTTGTGAGTTGCCGGAAGACCGACGGCTCCTGCGGCAGGTAGCTGATGCCGCTGCGGGCGCGCTGGAACATTGGCAGGTCGGTGATTTCCTCTTCGTTCAGGAGCACCCGGCCAGAGTCCGGCCGCGCCAGCCCCACAATCATGTAAAAGGTAGTGGTCTTACCCGCACCATTTGGCCCCAGCAGGCCAACTACTTCGCCTTGAGCAATTTCCAGTTCTACGTTGTCAACGACTTTGCGTCCCCGGTAGGACTTGCTTAGGTCGACGCCATGGAGTGTGGGCATTCCGCATCACGCGGGATCGCTGGGCGGTCCCTCTATCTTTGAACCCGGTGCTTGGTAAGAGTACGCAAGCCATTTCCCGAATCCACGACGATGGTATCATCCGCTCTATAGAAGGTCAATTCACGGCCGGTTGTAGTACCTTCGACAGGATCAAAAAGTGTCGGAGTTCCGCCGCTCAGCACGTATTTTTCTTCCGCCGCGGTGTAGAGCCCGCGTTCGGCCGTGCCCCTGCGGTCGCCCTGCTCCACCACCACGCCTCCTGTCCCCACAGCCCGACTGATTTGTGACGTTCCACCGTTGCCCTGTTTGTCCGCTCCGGTACGCGTGAAGTAAAGCTCCAGTTGAGGCGAGCGCATTTTCTGGTCCGCTGATTGCACGTAAACATCTTTTTCCAGGTGCGCCCGGTTCTCCGTATCCCAATACGTCAGCAATCCGGACGAAACGTGCCACACCGGCGCCGATCCAGGGCTGGCACCCGGTTGCGGAGCCTGTGGAAACACTGCTCGCACATTTCCTCTGGCATTCAGGACGCGCGTCGGCCGCAACAGTTCGATTGCGTCCGCTTCCATCACCGAAGCCCCCTGCCACAATCGCGCATGCCCCGTGTAAACCGCCCGCCCCGTCTTCGAATTGGCGCGCATGCGGTCGGCCGAAAGATTTGCCGGTATGGAACTCATCTGCAAGGACGAGCCCTTCGAAGCAAAGTCGGTCGATCGCACCGGTCCATCTGCTTCGATATCGCCGCTAGTCTGGTAAAACGTAATCTTCGGCGCATGCGTTTCGCTGCCCGCATCGCGCACCATTGCTTGGCCGGTCAGCACCGTAGTCTGCGCCGCCCGGGCAAATACCGCCTGCTGCGCTTCCGCGTTGCGGTCCGCTTCCTGCAGCCGTACATTTCCCCGCAGCGTAATTTGCGACCAGTCGCCGCCCGCTGAAAGCTGAGCCACGCCCGTCGCTGAGTTCGCGATTTGCACCGGCCGACCCGGAATTTCCCGCTGCGACTGCACCGCGCCCGTCGCATTCAAAAGCTGCGGCTTCCCCTGCGCGCTGAAATCCAGCGCCAGTTTGTCCGCCGCGAGCTTCGAACGCACCGCCGCCGCGTCCAGCCATTCCATCGCCCCGCGCTCCAGCGTCTCGGCGTGCTGCACGCGATTCGCTTCGCCCGCTTTGCCGCCGGCAAACGTCAGTTGCACGGCATTGCTCGTCAAACTGCGCGTCATCCCCGATTTTGGATCATGCCCGTTCACGCGAACGTTTCCGCGCAGTGTCAGCAGCTTGGCCTGGTTCAGCCCCGGCCACATTTCCATGTCGCCGCTCTCCGCCTCCAGATTGCCGCTGGGCGAATTTCCCTGCACTCTTCCCGCCGCCTCAATGCGGCTCGTCCACCCTTGTGGCGCCAGATGCGCGGTCAGTTTGTCCGCCCGCAGCGTCGAGTCCCCCTTCGCCCCGCGATTCTTCACTTCGGGTTGCTGGTTCAATGAGCCTGGCGCCCCAATCAGGGTCTGCGCGCGGAATTCTGCGTCTAGCAAAAGCGTAAATTGCCCCGCTGTAACTTGCTGGCCCGCGCTCGTCGCCGTGGCCGGCCCCGCCAACTGAACCGTGTGCCCGACCTTGTCGATCTCCATGCTGCTGCCGCTCATTTCCACCGGTTGCGTCACCGTGCTTGCTTTTTTTGCCGGAGCGTCGGCCGCGGGCCGCATTAGGATGTGCACATCGCGAATCAGCCGCATCTGGCCTTGTTCGGACTGATAGACCGCGCCAATGCCATCGCCGCTGCCATTCGGGAACGAAAACTTCACCAGTTGCACCGTCTGCGCCCGCCCGGTCGCGCGCTCGAACGTCACTCCGCTGGTCTCAATGTGAATGATATTCGGCCGGCCCCCGGAATTCGCGGCCATGCGCGCGGCATCTTCCGCGCTCTGCAATTCGAATTGCACTTTCCCGTCGCACTGGATGCTGCCGTCCGTCTTCGCGTACCGGCAGCTTTGCGTGTGGATCACGTCATTGCGATCCCCATTCTTGCCGAACACCTTGATCTTCACGTCCTCCAGCAGGCTGATGTCCTGCCCGCGCAAGTCCGTCGACTTGGACGCCTCCAGATCGAAAATCGTCCGGTCGCCTTCCACTTTCTTGAAATGCAGGGTGGTGAACTGCTTCTCTTCGTTTTGAGGCAGGGGCGCGGGAGCATTTTTCTTTTCGCGGTGCGCCACCCAGAGGCGCTGCACATAAATTCCGCCGGTGATCCCGGCCAGCGCAAACGCCAGCAGAGCAGACCAGCGGGCATATCGAGCCGCGTCGCGTCGATTCATATTTTCAGTTAATCAGAATTTCAGAGGGGTGTATAGACGCCGCGTGGAAAGCGGAAAATTCAGCCCGCGGCTTCGCCCGCGACAGATCCTTCGATCGGCAGGATGCCCATATTCGCCGCCGCCACCCGGTCGCGGTCGGTGTTTTTCACCAGGTACATGGCCTCATCCGCAAGGTGCAGCAGGCCTTCTTTCGATTTCGAGTCTGCCGGATACGCCGCCAGCCCCAGGCTCGGAGTCAGGTGGATATTCAATCCTTCCGCTTTCAGCCAGACGGTTTCCCGAATCAATTTGTGCAAACGCCGCGCGACGTTGATCGCATTGTCTTTCGACGTCTGAGGCAGCAGCAGGACAAATTCGTCGCCGCCGTACCGGAACGCAAAATCAATCAGCCGGCAGTTGGTCTTCAGCGCTTCGCCGATTTCCGCCAGCAACCGCGAGCCTACCAGGTGGCCGTGCGTGTCGTTCACCTGCTTGAAATGGTCCAGGTCAATGAACACGATGGAAAATTCGTAGTTGTAGCGCTGCGAGCGGTAAATCTCCGTGTCCAGGATGAAGCCCATGTGCCGCGCATTGTATAGAGAGGTGCAGTCATCCTTGATCGTCAGCTCGTGAATTCGCTTTACGTGCCGCGCGTTTTCCAGAGCAATCGCCGCGAAGTCTGAAAGCGCTTCCAGCAGCTTCAGGTCGCGCGGGTCAAATCCTTCCGGCCCCACGCAATTGATCAGCTCGATCACGCCCAGGCAGGTCTCCCGGAATTTCACCGGCACCGCCACGATCGAGCGGGTCTCCATCTTCGTCTTCTCGTCCACCTTGCCGAAAAATCGCGTGTCCTTCGAAGTGTCCGGCACGATCACGATTTCGCCGTGTTGCGCCACCCACCCGGCGATACCCTGCCCCACCTTCACACGCACGTCCTTCAGTGCCTGCGAAGCCTTGCCCACGGCCAACTCGAAATACAATTCCTGCTTCGGCTCGTCCAGCAGCAGCAACGACCAGTTGTCCGGGCGCAGGAACTCGTCGATTTTTTCCATGATGGTGCGCAAAACCTGGTCGAGTTGCAGGGAAGAAGTGAGCGCCTTGCCCAACTCCTGAAACACCGCGACCTCTCCGGCCTCGCGTTGTTCCGAAGGCACACCCGGATTGCGGCGGCGGTCCACAGTCGGGAACTGTTTGATCTCCTCAACGCTCACGGAAGTCGGTTTCTCCGGGGTGTGAAACACTCAAGGTTCCACCCGCAGGCCATCGAGTTTCGACACCTGTACCAGCCATTCTCGGCCAGTATAGGCGCCGCACAAAACCTCGCGCAAGCCGCGCGTGGTACAGGCGTTCCCATTTCGACATCCTGAGAGGGCTGGGTGCCGCATCCTTTGCTCTCCAGGGTGAGGTTTGGCTTCCTGCCGGCTGTTCCTGCAATCCATGCACTGCTCGAAGATCCCTCGCTTTCCCAATGTGGCAACGCCCGAGTGTGTTTCATTGTGTACAGAATTATCGCCCGACGCCAGTTAGGCTGAGGCTAGGGGATGCTATGTCATTCGGCCTTTATGCACTTGGGTTCGCAATCGTCATCGGCGGCCTGATCTATGCCGCTCACCTGCTGCACATGCCCGCGCACTGGATTGCGGTTGGTGCGATTGTGCTCCTGGGACTCGGAATTCTGTCTGGAGTAAAGGCTACCCGCCAAAAAGACCCGGTGGGCTGAGCAGATTGGTGGTTAGGATTTCTTAGCAGAAGACGGCTTGGGCCCGGACGGCCTGAACAGACCCGCAACAAATATCAAGAAAAGGACAATGCATGGAATAACCACCAGACCTGCGACGATCAAGAAGTACTCCCGCAGCCCTGCTATCAACCCCGCCACAAGCTTCAGTATAAGTTCCACATTCAAAGTGTAGCCGAAGGCTCGCCAGCTACGAATCTCCAATAACATCCCCCCAATCTCTCGCTGGTCACAGGTCACTGGTCGCCGGTCGCTTCTCGCTGATAGACTCAAGGCTACGGATAGGGGCATGGCCAGGGGAAATTTCGGGGAACGCCTTAAACGCGAACGGGAATTGCGCGAGGTTACGCTGGAGGAAATCACTCAGGCCACGCGCATCGGACCTCGTTTTCTGGAAGCGCTCGAAAACGAAGAGTGGGACAAACTTCCCGGAGGCGTCTTCAATCGTGGTTTTGTCCGCTCTATCGCCCACTACCTCGGCCTGGGCGAGGAAGCATTTCTGGCCGAGTACGATCTGGCGCACGGCGCGCACGCGGAGCAACAGGCGCAAAAGCACGCCCAGAGAATCGAAGACCGCATTCCCCCGACTCCGCTATGGATTCCCGTGGCCATGGTCGCGGGAATTCTCCTCATCGCCGCTGCGATTATTTTTGGCGGCATTTACGGGTGGCGAAAATTCGTCAAACGCTCCCACCCGAAGCAGGCGGCGGTGTTGCTGGAATTGAACCGCGAAGCAATGATGGCTGCCGGAGCTCCCGGCACCTCCGGTACAATAACCTTGACCAGAAAGAATTTGAGGCTGGCACCCGTTGGAAACTCTCAGCCCTGAAGTCCTCGACGAATTGCGGCACGGCCGAGCGCAGCGCGAACGGAAAATGGCCGTCTGCACAACCGGCGCGCACCTTGCCCCGGCCGACCGCGCTGAAATTTTGTGCGTCCTTTCCGAAGATCCCGATGAAATGATCTCCACGCGCGCCCAGGAAGCGATGCTTTCGATAGCGCCGGAAGTTTTTGTGGACGCGGTGAAACGCGAAACGGCGGTCCCGGCGCTGTTTTCCTATGTCGCCAAGAAAATCCCGCGCACTCCGGGGATTGCGGAAGCGATGGTCGCCAACAAGCATTGCCCGCCCGAATGCTTGCTTCCCCTTATTCCCTATTTCTCACCCGCGCTCGTTCAGCACCTTCTGGAAGAGCTGGACCGCGTTACCGCGAATCCTCATCTTGCCCTCACGCTTGAACATTCTGCATTTGTCACTCCGGAACAGAAGAAAATCCTGGAAGACTTTCGCAGCACGCACATCGACCACGGCCACCTGGCCGATGCAGCCGCGGAAGCCGAGCCGGATGCGGGCCGGCGCCAGACGTTGTTGCAGCAGATCGGGCGCATGACCGTTGCCCAACGCGTGCAATTTGCAATGAAAGGCAGCTCCGAAGCGCGGCGGACACTGATCCGCGACACCAACAAGGTGGTGCAGCGCTCCGTCCTGCAATCGCCGCGCCTGACCGATCAGGAAGTGGAATCGTTCGCGGCCATGGCGAACCTGACCGACGAAATACTCCGCCTGATTGCGGGCAACCGCAATTTCCGCAAGAACTACGTCGTGGTGCGAAATCTGCTCAACAATCCAAAAACGCCCCTGGATGTAACCCTGCACATGCTGCCCGTGCTGACGGCCGCGGATTTAAAAAAACTGACCATGAACAAAAATGTTCCGGAAACGCTGCGATCCTCGGCTCTCAAGCTCCAGCGCACCCGCGCCTCCACACAAAAGTAAATTGGCGCGAAAATGGGATAATAGCGGCGACTCTGAGCCTACGGATCGATGGTCACGGGAGGTTACTCAAAATGTCGTCGAAACAGGTCGGATGGATTTTGTGCACCGCCTTGCTCGTCGCCGGCGGCTTGATCGTGCTCACTGCACCGGCTTCCCTGCGGGCGGATTCTGATCCCTGGACAAAAGCCCAGACTCTTCAGGCCGCCGACCTGGCCAAGGAACTCGGCGACTCCAAAACGGCTCCGACTGTTGTCTTCGTGGGATTCAAACGGCTCTACACTTCCGGACACATCAAGGGAGCTCAATATCACGGCACCGCGGGAAGTGAAGAAGGCCTGAAGGAACTGACCGCGTGGGCCGCCGGAATTCCCCGCACAACCAACCTGGTGATTTACTGCGGCTGCTGCCCGATGGAGAAATGCCCGAATATTCGTCCCGCCTTCAAGGCGCTGCAAGGGCTCGGCTTCAAGAATCTCCGCGTGCTTCTGTTGCCGCAGGATTTCGTAACGGATTGGGCCGGCAAAGGTCTTCCATACGACAAGGGGGAGTAGCCCAGGCCCGTTTCTAAAGGCAGCGATGCCATCCATTCCTGTTAACTTTTTGGCCAGTCACTCCATCCTCCTTTCTTCTCGTAACGCGCGCTCACGTTAGTATGCCTTTCGGGGTTATTTCTCCGGGAGGCTTCCCATGCGGAAATGGTGTGTGCTGATCGTGTTTGTGATTGCGTCCGGCTGGTTCGCACTGGCCCAGGAACGGCCGCAATACACCGAAGACGAAGGCAAGATCCTGGCGCTGGAGAATTTGTGGAACCGCGCTGAGCAGGCCAAGGACACCTCGGCGCTCTCCCATATTTTCGCGCCGACCATGGTGTATGTTGATTACGACGGCTCGCTGCGTACCCGGGATCAATTCCTGACCTACGTGAAGAACGACACTTCGGCGCCGGAGCAGCTCGTCAGCGAAGACCTGAGCATCCATTCCTACGGCGAGTTTGCCGTCGTCACCGGAATTTTCCGCGGCAGGTGGAGCAAAGGCGGCAAGATCACGACTCTTCGCGGTAGATACGTCGATTCCTGGGCCAAGCTCGACGGCACCTGGCAGTGTGTTTCCGCACAGGCCACTCTGATCCAGCCGCACTGATTCAACCGACAGCGAAACTTTGAGCTAAACATCCCGGCCCAGCGTGACTCGCTGCGGGTTTCCTTGCTATTCTCGTTGCGTTCTAAATTGCTCCCGGGGTGAAACCTGTGAAAATTCGATGGAAAGCCTTACTGACGGTTGTCTCGTTTGTGGTTCTTGGTGTTGCCGCGGCGCAACAATCCGCCGTTACTCACTTTGATGGCAATACCTGGTGGTCGCACGTGAAATTTCTGGCGGACGATTCGCTGGAGGGGCGCGACACCGGCAGTGAAGGCCTGCGCAAGGCCCAGGTGTATGCGGTCGAGCAGTTCAAGAAAGCTGGCCTTGAACCCGCCGGCTCCGACGGTTTCTATCAGCCGGTTTCGTTCATGCAGTATGAACTGGACGAATCCAAGTCTTCGCTGGCCCTGGTAACGAATGGCGAAACAAAAACGCTCTCGTTTGCGGACGACGCCTTTTTCAGCACCAGGGCGACGCACGAATCCGTTCAGGTGACAGCGCCGCTGGTGTTCGTCGGATATGGTTTGAAAATTCCCGAAAACAATTTGGATGAATTGGCCGGACAGGACATTAAAGGCAAAATCGTCGTGTATCTCGCGGGCTCGCCTTCGGACATCCCGACCGCTCTGGCTTCGCACTACCAGACCGCCGGCGAACGATGGAAATCGCTGAAGGCTGCCGGGGTGATCGGCGTCGTGGCGATTATGAACCCAGCGTCGATGGACATCCCCTGGGCGCGGATTTCCGCGAATCGCAATCACCCCTCGATGGACTTGGCGGGCGCGGAATTCAACGAGACTCCCGGACAACAGCTTGGAGTGACTTTTAATCCGGCCGCGGCGGAGAGCCTGTTCGCCGGCTCGGGCCACACGTTCGCGGAAATCGCGGCGCTGGGCAAGGATCGCAAGCCGCTGCCGCACTTTGCGCTGGCCGTTTCACTGAAAGCGGAAGCCAGGGTGATTACCCGCAAAGTCCAATCCGCCAACGTTGTCGGCAAACTGCGCGGCTCCATGCCCGGGTTGCAGGGCGAATACGTGGTGCTTTCCGCGCACATCGATCACGTCGGGATTGGAGCGCCGATAAACGGCGACAAGATTTACAACGGCGCGATGGATGACGGCTCCGGCAGCGCCGCGGTGATGGATATTGCCGCAAGCCTCAAAGCGCACCCGGAAACACTGCAGCGTTCGGTGATCTTTCTGCTGGTTACGGCGGAAGAAAAAGGCCTGCTAGGTTCGAAATATTTCGCCGAGCATCCAACCGTTCCCGTGCAAACTATCGTTGCGGACATTAACATGGACATGTTTCTGCCCATCGTTCCTCTAAAGATTCTCAGGATTCAGGGCATTCAGGAATCAGACCTCGGCAGCAGCGCGGCAAAGATTGCCGAGTCCATGGGCATCAAACCGATCGCCGACCCGGAACCCCTGCGCAACGCGTTTATCCGCAGCGATCAGTACAGTTTCATCAAAAAGGGGATTCCGGCAGTGAAGGTGGATGTCGGATTTGAACTGGGCACGCCGGAGCAGCAGATTTTCAAGGATTGGCTGACAAACCGCTATCACGCCCCGTCGGACGATGTGAATCAGCCTGTGGACCTGCAAGCCGCGGCGACCTACGAAGAGTTCACGCGTCGCCTGCTGATTTCAACGGTAAACGATGCCGCGAAACCGCAATGGAAATCGGATTCCTTTTTCCGGCGCTACGCCGCGGACTGAATTCCATAAGCCCGCAAGAATTCGATGAATATCGACCAGTTGAGAAAACTTTGCCTGTCGTTTCCAGGCACGACAGAGCAAATCCAGTGGGGCGATGACCTGCTGTTCAAGGTGGGCGGCAAGATGTTCGCGGTGACGCGGCTGGAACCCGCGAAAGTCTGGCTCTCGCTGAAAGCCGATCCGGAGCATTTCGCGGAGCTTACCGAAAGGCCGGGGATTATCCCGGCGCCATATCTGGCGCGCGCGAAGTGGATTGCGCTGGAATCCCCTGACGCAGTTCCCAACGCGGAACTTTCCCAGCTTCTGCGCGAATCCTACGAACTGGTGCGGGCCAAGCTCCCGCGGAAAATAGCCGAATCTATCGCGCATGGAAAAGCCGCCAGCGCGCGCGCGAAGAAAAAGCGCCCTGAAAAATTAAAAAGGAAAAAGTGAGTTAAGGTAAGCGGACGAATCAGGCCATGGCTTTGGAGCCGAGAGGGCGCCGAAGCGGGCGAGCACCGGGAAGCGGGAACGTCATTTTCCAGAAATTATTTTCGGCGTTTACGAATTCCACGCCGACGTAAAAATGGCCGTCGCGTTCTTTTTTGGCGTAGACGACGCGCGATTCCGTGGAGCGATTGGTGTTTTCATTCACCAGCAGAAGATCCTGGCCCGAGACGAGCGGCTCATCCATCACCAGTTGGGCGCCCTGCTTGTTGATGGAGCGCGTCGCGCAACGCACGCAGAATTTTTCGCCCTGGTCATTCACACCATGGGCGATGACAGGCAGAGTCAGAGTTACGCGCAATGTGCGGCGACGCTCGCGATAACGAAAGTGTAGAACACCCACGGGGACCTTCCCGCTGCGGAGGTCATCGCTCCGCTTCATGCCGCGGCCTTGCATCACTTCCAGAGAAACCTGCAGAACTCGCAACGGAGGACTCTGCGCGGAATTCGGGAAACAACTCAGGCGCGGCTGACTCTGCGGATGATTCTGCCCTGCAGCACGCTCGAAAACAATAGCCGGGCCGTACTAAAATACACCTCACCTTGTCAGTACGCCAGTACTTCTATTAAGTTTTTGCAGATTTGGTAGGCCGGAGGTGTAACCCTGACGCCCGGCCGGGTTGGGCAGAGGCTACCTTAGACAACCCAAGTTCCGGGGCACCTCATCTCATCCGAGATTACTGCTATCCCTATATTTTTGTGGGGATTACATCGAGCTTCCCCGGATTCCGTGGCTACGCCGGACGGGGCTTCAATTCCTCCCGAACGCCGGTTACCTGTGCCTGGCGAACCCGTCGGGCCTCAGGGCTCCAGAAGCCGCACGAGTTCCACCCTCCAGGGCTTCTTGGTGAGTTCGACCAGGGCGAGCGTCACTGGGAGCTGAAAGCGGCGTGGCCCCGCGCTGCCGGGATTCAGGTAGAGGACTCCGGAATCCTCGTGCTGGGCAGCCTGATGGGTGTGGCCGCTGATGACCGCATCAAAGCCCGCAGCTCGAGGCTGGAGGTCCAGGTCGCGGAGATTGTGAAGCACATAGAAATGGAAGCCGGAAATCTCGACAACGGTGGTGAGCGGAAGCTCCTCCGCCCACGGTTCCCTATCCACGTTGCCGCGTACGGCAATCACCGGCGCGATGAGCTTGAGCTGCGTGAGAATTTCCGGCGCGCCCACGTCTCCAGCATGAAGGATGAGCTGCACGCCTTGCAAAGCGCGCTGCGCTTCCGGAGGCAAAATCCCGTGAGTATCGGAAATGACGCCGATCCGCATGCTGCCCCGAAGCGGAATTAATCCTTATCCGGGTCCCTGTATTCCTCGGGGACGTCGTCCTCGGGAAATTGGTGCGTAATCACCTCGGAAACATCGGGGTCAGCGGCGTTTTCTACGCCGGAGACGGCTTCCGCCTCGAAAGTCTGCCCTTCTTCCAGAAGTTCCGTGACACTTTCGGAATCGATTCCGGACCTGTTGGAAAGGCCCTGGATGTCGCCGGATTGTCCGCCCGTGGAGGAGCCCAGCCCCTTCCGCTGGTAGCCAGCCAGTTCCGCGGAGTTTGCCTTGCCGCGCGCTGGTTTCGTAGCGGCTTTCTTCTTGGTTGCTTTCTTGAGCGCCGGCTTCGGGGCGGACTTCACCTTTTTCACTTTCTTCTTCACCGGCTTTTTCGCCTTGCGAGGCGCTGCCTTCTTCTTGGCTTTCTTGATTGGTTTCTTTTTCTTGGCCATCTGCGTTTGCTCCCGTCACGAGTCTACCACCGACTTTGCCGCGGGGCGATTGCAGGTGGTGTAGTGGAATTTCCCGGGGCACCGATTATAATGCAGGGAGAATCCGCGGATAGCCTGCTGTACGCTCAAAGCGCCTGGGAACATTCAAGGGCGGGATCGACATGAAAAAAGAGGAACTGCGCGCCCGGGTCGAAGAGGTCGGCATCGTGCCGGTAATCCGGACGTCGTCCGCGGACGACGCGCGTTTCGCCGTCGAAGAAATCGCCAACGGCGGAATCCCCATTATTGAAGTAACGATGACGGTGCCAGGCGCCATCGAAGTGATTCGCGATCTGGTGAAAAAAGTCCCCGAAGTGATTCTGGGCGCGGGAACAGTAGTGGACGCCGAAACCGCGCGGGAATGTATCGAAGCCGGCGCGCAGTTCATCAGTAATCCTGCGCTGGACCTGCCAACCGTCCAACTGGTGGCGAAAAATCCCGATGTGATCATGATGTCCGGCGCATTGACGCCAACCGAAGTGCTGGCCGCGTGGAAATCCGGTGCGGATTTCGTGAAGATTTTCCCCTGCTCGCTGGTGGGTGCGGACAACTACATTCGCACGCTGAAGCGGCCGTTCCCGGATATCCCGCTCATCGCGGGCGGCGGAGTGAATCAGCAAAACGCGGCGCACTACATCCTGGCGGGTGTCGCGGCGATCAGTGTGGGGAAAGAGTTGATTCCGAGCGAATCCATGTTATTGCACAAGCCGGACCGCATCCGCGAACTGACGAAGCGCTTTGCGACGATTGTTCGGACTACGCGGGCGCGCCTGGCGGAGGCGCAGGCACAGGTGGCGAGCTTCCGCTAAGACGGGTAGCTGCGGCCACTTAGAATTCGAGATGCAACCGCAAGGTGGGCACCAGAACCGGGCCGCGATCGGCGTTATAGCCCGGATGGACGGCATATTGAAGTCCAAAGGCCGGGAAAATGCCGCGCCAGGCGTGCAGCGTATAGAAACTTTCCAGAATATTTTCCCGTCCATAATTCAGTTTTCCATCGCCCAGTAGAAAACCCAGCCCGCCGAGTCCCAGATAGCGCTGATGGTCGTGGCCGATGCCGTTACTGACAAAGACTAGGCCGACTCGGTCGTACTTGCGGCCCCAGCGGCCGCCGTTTCCTCCCGCGCCAATCTGCCAGGTCTGATCCACTTCCGTGTAGGCGTAGGATTCGTGCTGGCCTTCGTTCCACCCCCAGCGTCCAAAGAGGCCTACCCAATCGGTCAGCGGCTGCTCGAAGTTGACGCCAAAGCCGTACTTCACCGTGGTCTGCAACGGATGATTGGTGATTTCGGGAACAGTTGTGGTGGGATTCGCGAGCCACGCATTCACCGCGTCGCGGTAGTCGCCCATATTGGCGTGATTTACGTAAGTGAGCAACCGCACAACGCCCGCGGGACGCTGCTTTAACACTTTGCCGTGCAATTCGAATTCGATGTTCTCGGCGCGCGCGCGGCTCATGTCGGCGTCGAGGTGAATGCCGTTGGCGACCTTGGGCATCAGCGCTTCGGCGAAACGAATCACGTAGTTTTTGTCGTGATATTCCAGCAGCGCCGCGAAGGTGAACCCCCGAGTGTCGGCGGCGTAATCGAAGGCACCGTTGTTGTCCACGGCCCAGTTCATGAACTGAAGATTGCTGTCCGTGCCGTAAGTGTTGACGTCGAAAAAATCGGCCAGGCTCATTTTCCCGAACCGGAATTCGAAGCGGCGCTCGGGCAGTTCGCGAAACAACGAATACGGAGTGCGGGCGGAAGCGATTTTCGCGCCGCCGAGCGGAATGATCTGGTGCCACATCAGGCGCGCCACGTAGGGAGCCTTGCTGAGCGTGGGGTTGCGGACGACGTCCAGGTTGAAAAAGCCCGCGACGCCCAGGGCTTCGCCTAGCCCGTGGCCGCCGGTTTCCTGAACGTCGCACAGGAACTCCGTCGTCTTCGTGACCCGCAAGCCGGTATAGAGAGTGAGCACACGTGAACTGGCATCCTGTGCTTCGGGAGTGAGGCTGTTTTTCCCCTGGTAAGGCGAATGAAACGCGGGATGCCACTGGGAAATAAAATTGGCTTGGCCAGAAAGCCACAGCCGGTCCCATTCGGCGTGTGGGAACATGATCAGCGCCGGATCATCCGGCGCCGGGGCGGGAGCGGCATCCGTTGAAGCCTGCTGGTTGCTCGGAAGCGCCGGCGGTTCCTGGGCACGCACGGGGAACAGCAGTAAGAGAGAAAACAGTAGGAACATTCCGAGAGGTGGAATGCCGTGGATAGCTCTGCGCTGCCGGATTCTTGACTCGCCTTTCATCGTTGAAACGTTGCCAAATTCTTCAGGATCTCCGGCCTCGGAATTTCTTTCGCGCAAACACAACCCCCAGGCTCATCCGCGTTCAATTCGGTGCAGTCCGAGTCCGCGGCCAAGGCGATCTCCCCCTCGAAGCCGCTCATGGAAGGATCAATCCAGATTGCTACCAGTGGTGAATTCGGACTCCCGTCCCTGGTGGTCCAGACACAATAGAGCGAGGATACCTTCCCGGCGGGGCAATTAGTTTGAATAGTCTGTAACACGGTGTCGCTCGCTGACCGGAACGCCTGTTGCAGCCTTCCAGTGAGCCTTAGGCGGCGACCTTCAGTCACATGGAAAGCGGTGGGATGCCAAACGGCTCCCTGGCGGAGGTTCCGGCTCTTGTTTGTGAATCTCCATGGATAATTGTCGTGGCCGGCCTGAACGTGAATTTCTTGCAACCGGCAACTTTTCCTTGATACCATACCCTCATAGGGTAGTCAACAAAATATGTCACATCTGGCAAAAGAAAAACTTGAGCTTGTTTCCCGCTGCAAGAAAATCATCGGGCAGATGGAATCCGTTCTGCGCGGCCTGGAAGAAGATGCGCACTGCGCGGAGGTGCTGCAACGTCTGTCGGCGGCGCGCGGCGCAATCAACAGCCTGATGGGCGAGTTGATGGAGGATCACATCCGCAACCACATGCCGCGCAAAACCAAATCTTCGGCCGAAGCAGCCGAGGATTTGGTGGAGATTGTCCGGACCTATCTGAAGTGAAGCGCGGGCGGAACTAAGGCCGGCGCTGGACGATCTGCAGAGCGTTGACACGGGCGTGATCGATGGTCAGGCCCCAGTGCAGATGCGGGCCGGTGACGCGGCCAGTGGCGCCCACCTTGCCTATTTCGGCTGAAACCTCCACCGAATCCCCCGCATGCACACCGATTTCCGAAAGGTGCGCGTAAAGCGTGTGGATGCCGTAGCCGTGGTCAATCACCACGGTGTTCCCCGAATAATAGAGATTTTCGGCCAGCACCACTTTGCCGGATTGCGCCGCGTAAACGGGTGTGCCGGCGGGCGAGGGAAAATCCACGCCGGCGTGCGGCGAGCGGGCTTCGCCATTCAATACTCGGCGTCGGCCGAAATTCCCTCCCGTACTGACGCCTTTCAAAGGAACCACGAACTTCCCTTTCCACAACACTTCCGGCGTCACCGTGTCGTAGATGGCCTTCGTTTTTTTCTGATCTTCTTCGACGCGCTTCAGTTGCTCGGGGTCCGGCTGGACAAACTGCTTTTCGACGGTTAAGCGCTCTGTGGGAAATTTCCCCGCCCGCACAGCGACCGGCAGACTGCAGGTGAGCGGCTTGCCGTTCGCCCCAGACCAGGAAAGTTTCCATTCATAGCTGCCAGCGGGTTTTTCGAGGTCCACACCGAGCAGGGTATGCAGCGTGGTGGAATCAGGCGATTCCCGCCAAACAGGCATCGGCTGGCCGGCCCACTCTGCCGAAAACTCCTGGCCAGGTTTGGCCCCGGTTATTTCCCCAATTAGAATGCTGCCCTGGGAAGCACTGGCGGAACTCAGCTTGAGTACAATACCCGACTCACACGCCTTTTTGATGGAGGGCCGCACCGGCTGTTTTCCCTGCGCGGGTCTTGGCAAGAGGCAGGCGAAACTCAACAATAGGCATACTCGCTTCAATTTAATCCTCTCCATTGGGCCGCGGCGAATTGAAAAAGGCTGGCATCTAGAAGATTAAGCGACGATGTGACTGATGTCACAGAAAAATCGGTCGGCCACGCTTCAAAAAAACAAACGGCTCCGGATTTCACTCCGGAGCCGTTTTTGTTGGACTCGCAATCGTAGACCGATCCTAGATTTTCAGGCCCATCACCCGGATAAGCTTTTCTTCCAGGCGCTTCAATTCTTTTTCCCGCGCATGCTCTTCGCGAGTGCGGTCGTTGAGGGCTTCCTTCAAGAGCTGCAGATTCTGGCGAAGCTCCATTTGGCCAAGCGCCAGCCGGCTCAGCGCCCACAGCGCCTCTTTCTGTTCCGAGTCGAGTTCACGCGGCTGCCGGTCAATCACGCACAGGGTGCCCAGGGCGAAGCCGTCTTCATTGACGATGGGAGCGCCGGTATAAAAGCGGATGTGCGGCTCGCCCAGTACCATCGGATTGTCTTTGAAGCGCGGGTCCTTCAGGGTATCGGGAACGATGAACAGGTCTTCCTGTTGGATGGCATGCGCGCAAAACGAGGTTTCTTTCGGGGTCTCCCGGATTTGCACGCCAACCCGCGATTTGAACCATTGCCTGTGCTCGTCGACCAGCGAGAGCATGGCGATAGGTGTCTTGCAAATGTACGCCGCAAGAATCACCAAATCATCGAAGGTCTGTTCGGGCTCGGTGTCAAGAATTGCGTAGCGGTCCAGCGCCGCGACCCGGGCGGATTCCTGAGAGGGAGCAGTTGCGTCCATGACTGCCTCCGTCCAATTGCCTGCTGGGGGGATGGCAGGATTGGGAAAGGAATCATACTCCAGCAAGAGGCTTGCTGCACAGCACAAGCCCGATGGGTAGTGGGGCAAACCAACCCGCTAACGGGCGATGAGGCCCCTCAGGGAGCAAAAGCGACTCGCCGACTTCTGGACCGGACAAGTTTCCGGGTACGGCGCGATTTACGCACGATTAGCAAACGGGTGGCGTCGACAATATCTCCTGTTGGCCAACCATCCGTTCCCAGGCTAACAGGTTGTGCTTCGTGACTCCGCTGCATAACTTCGTGATGAATTCGGTTTGGTCTCTTGAATAATTCTTCCATCGAAGAGATGGACGGTGCGCTCGGCGTGGTTGGTGTATCGAGGGTCGTGGGTGACCATGCAGATGGTGGCGCCGCTTTGATGGATGTCGCGGAGGAGATCCATGACCGAGTCCCCATTTTTGGAGTCGAGATTTCCGGTTGGCTCATCGGCAAGCAGAATCATGGGGTCACCGACGAGAGCGCGTGCGACGGCGACGCGTTGCTGCTGACCGCCGGAGAGTTGGGCGGGGTAATGTTTGGCGCGGTGGGCCATTTCGACGCGTTCGAGCGCGTGTTGTACTTTTTCCTTCCGTTCAGCGGAGGCCATGCCGCGATACGTGAGGGGCAGCTCGACGTTTTCATAAACAGTGAGCTCGCCGATTAGGTTAAAGGCCTGGAAGATGAAGCCGATTTCGCGGTTGCGAATGCGCGACCGGTCACCAAGCTTGAGACTGGAAACGGGCTGGCCGTTCAGAAGGTAATCCCCTCCCGTGGGGGAATCAAGGAGGCCGAGGATGGCGAGCAACGTGGACTTGCCGCATCCCGAAGGGCCGGCTATCGCGAGATATTCACCTTTCTTGATTTCGAGATCGATGGAGTCCAAGGCGTGCGTTTCCAGTTCGTCCGTGAAGAACACCTTAGTGACGCCTTGCATTTTGATCAGCGTACCGTTTGATGAATTCATGCGAGCAGCCTCCAAACTGAATTTCCCTAGCGCACTCGGACTCGGTCAAAGGCATCCCACGCGGACATGTCGGAGAGGATTACTTTGTCTCCGACTTTCAGGCCCTGGAGAACTTCGACCGCGTTGACGGAGCTTTTGCCGAGCTTGACGCTGACACGAAGGCCTTCCGAGCCGTCTTCAACAATTTTGAACAAACCGATGGTGCTGTCGGATTGGCCGTGGACCGGGCGGCCGACATAGAGGACGTCTTTAAGATTCTCGAGTTCGATGGTGCCATCGACGCTGAGATCGGGGCGCGCGCCGTTTGGCAGCGGTCCGGCGAACAGGACGTCGACGGTGACCGTGCCGTTCTGCACGGAGGGATCGATGCGGGAGACCTGCCCCTTGAGTATTCCGTTGCGCGTGTCGACACTGGCGGGCTGGCCAATGCTGATATCTTTCGCCTGGGTTTCAGGGATTCTGATTTCGGCCTTCAGGTGCTTGGGATCAGCGACGCGGGCTAAATTCGTGCTGGGCGTGACGTGCTGGCCAACGTCAACGGGGACGAGCTGCAGGACGCCTTCTATCCCGGCGCGGACGTGGAGAGAATCAAGTTCGCTGCGCTTCAGATCATACAGGGCGCGCTGCTGATCGACGTGAGATTGCTGGGCCAGCAGACGCGCCGCCGCGGAGTCCTCGGCGTTTTTGGTACGGTCTTCCTCGAGCTTCACGCGGATGCCAAGCTGTTCGACTTTGACTTTGGAAAGTTTCGCGGTCACTTCCGCGCCGATGCCTTCAGCCTGAAGTTTTTCGTCCACTTCGTGTTGCAGCTTGGCTTGCTCGTAATCGCTGCGGACCGCGGCGGCAATCGATTTTTGATTCAGCAGTTCGCTGTTGATCTGGACTTTGAGGCTTTCGAGGTCGGCTCGTGCGGCTTTCAGTTGATATTCGGCGTCCAGCGTTTCGCGCTGCAAGATCGGGTCGCTCAGTTCGAGGATGATGCTGTCTGGCTTAACGATGGCGCCGGGACGCAGCACGATCCGCTCGACGCGGGAATCGGTTCGCGCGGGGATCCAGCGGATGTCGACAGGAACGAGCGTGCCAACGCCGCGAACGTCGCGAATCATGGCGCCGCGCTTTACTTCGTCCGTCCAGATGGTGGCTTTGTCCACGGCGGGAGCAGCGGGGCGGAGCCGCGTGACGCCGTAGGTGACGCCGCTGATCGAAACGAGGGCAATCGCGGCGTAGACTATGCGGCGAATCCTCTTGGCGCGGGCGTTGGATGGTCGTTGGATATCCATGGTGTGTCGCTCCTTGGTGGTGTTACTCAGAGCGAAGGGCTTGAATCGCGTCCACGCGCGCGGCTCGCAGGGCCGGCAGCGCTGAGGCAACGACCGCAGCGACCAACAGCACTACCGCTGAGGCGATTAAGGGAAGCGCGCCGGGGAATTGCAGTTCGGAGACGTATTTGCCAATGACTCGGGCGAAAACAATGCCCACCACAACGCCTGAGCCAACGCCAATGGAGGCGAGCACCAAGCCATCTTTGAGGACGTCGGCCAAAAGGCTGACGGGCTGAGAGCCCAGGGCGAGCCGGATGCCGAATTCGCGGGTGCGGCCGCTTACGGAGAACGCCAGGACGCCGGCTACGCCCACGACGGAAATCAGCAGCGCCAGCACGGCGAATCCACCGAACACAATGGCGTTGAGGCGGTTGGGAGCAAGCACTTCGCCGCGAACATCTTCCAGCGTGGCGGGCCGCTCGACGGGTTGATCGGAAGCCATTTCGTGAATGGCGCGCGTTATGGTGGGAACCAGTGTGTAGGGATCATTTTTCGCGCGCACAAACAGGCGGCCGTTGAAGCCCTCCTGCTCGCTGGGCTGATAGACCATCACCGTTGGCGAGGGAATGATGTTTGCGTCGTCGATGTCAGGGACGACGCCGACGATGCGGCGGGGTTGGTCGCTGAGGCCGATGAATTTAATGACGGGGTCGGTCCACGTCAAATGACGGTTGACGGGGTCCTGGCCGGGGAAGAAACGCTGCGCCAGGCTTTGGCTGATAATGACCACGCGTTCGGAGCCGTCGCGATCGTCGTCGCGGAAGTCGCGGCCCTCCACGATGGGAATACCCAAGGTATCGAAATAGCCCGCCGAAACCGAACGGAATGCCGCGCGGGTGTCGTCGTCGGGGTTGTCCTGCTTGGCGCCTTCCGCGGCGAAAGCCAGGCTGATGGTTTGCTCGCGAGTATCGCGCCAGGGAACGCTGAAACCGTAAGAGACGTGCTCGACTCCGGGAAGCGTGCTGAGGTTGCGCTGTGCGTTGCGGTAGAAATCCTTGACCTGTTCTGGTGTGCGGCCGTCGGTCATCACGGGCAAGTTCACGGCCAGAACGTGCGCCGTGTCAAACGGCGCTTGGGTTCTCTCGAGTTCCAGGAGTGTTTTAACCAACGCGCCCGCACCCGCCAGCAACAGGAACGAGGCGGTGATCTGCGTGACCGCGAAAATGCGGAGACGCCGGCGGCTTCCGCCGGTAACACGCCCGTTGCTGCTCGAGATTCCGAATCCAGTCGATGCATCGCCGTTGGGCAGCCGCGGAACAAAGGCGAGGAACACGGCGGAGACTAGGGCGAGCGCGACCCCAATCCACAGCAAACTGAAATCGAGAGTCAGGCCGGCAGCGCGCACAGAGAAACGTGCAGCGTAACGCGCGAGCACGGCTACCATGGGAGCGGCGATAAGGATTCCTGCCAGCGCGCCTGTGCCGCACAGGAGCAGGCTTTCGGCCAGGAGTGCGCGGCGAAGTATCTGCGTGGTTGCGCCCAGGGCCGAGCGCATGGCCAGTTCGGGTTCGCGCCGCACCGTGCGCGCCAGAATTAGATTGGCGACGTTGGAGCACGCGATTACGAAGAGCAGCCCGGCCGCCGCGAAGAGCACCCAGAGAATCGTGTTTGCGTTGGAATTAATTTGGTCGTGCATGCGCGTCACGCTGATCTGGTAGTGATCGTTCGTCTTGTAAGTCTCGGGATGCGTGCCAAGCATAGCGGCGTAAACAGTGTTCAGTTCGGCGCGGGCGGAGTCGAGCTCAGCGCCGGGAGCGAGGCGCGCGAAGACTTCGGTCATGCGATGCGAGCGACCCGTCACCATGGTGGCCGAGAGGTGATGAGGGCTGGTGACAATGTTGGCCAGGATTTCCGTTTCAACCGGATAGGGCACGGACGGTTCTAAAACGCCGACTATGGTCGCGGGACGCGTACCTTCATAACTGCCGAGGCGGATGGTTTTCCCCAAGACGCTAGGATCGGAGTGCAACGAGTTGGTCCAGAAGCGATAGGTGAGGACGGCCGCGCCGGGGGCGTTGGGCCCATCGTCGGCGGGATTTAGCAGGCGCCCGAGGACGGGTCGGAGACCGACCACGTCGAAATAGTTGCCATCAACTACACCGCTGCGGATTTCGCGCGGCTCGCCCAATCCGACTACGGTGAAGTCCAGCGCGGAAAGAGTTCCCAGTTCCTTGATGGTTTTCAGACCGGTGCCGATGTCCTTGATTTCAGGAACGGAGAAAGCGGCATCCACCTGCCCGATGCCCGGGGCGCTTTGGCGGACATAGAGCAGGCGGTCTTCGTCCTGATTGGCCAGCGGACGGAGGAGCACGCCGCGCACTACGCTGAAGATGGCCGCGTTGGCGCCGATGCCGAGCGCCAGGGTAAGGACGGCGATGGCCGTGAAGCCGGGGTTCTTGAGAAAGGTGCGCAGGGCGAAGCGAAGATCCTGAAAGAAAGATTCAAGAAGTGGAAGGCCGCGGGAATCACGGTGATTTTCTTTGGCCTGTTGCGTCCCTCCGAATTGGATCAGGGCTTGTCGGCGGGCCTCTTCGGGAGACAGTCCTTTCTTGAGATTCTCTTCGACGGCGAGCTCGATGTGGGCGGAGATTTCGGTGGCCAGTTCGCGATCGAGATCGTCCTGGCGGAAGAGATTCCGAAGACGTTGGAACAACGAGAGGAGAGAGTTCATTGAGGGACCTCCTTGAAACGCGATTCGTGATTCGTGACCCGCAATACTGAGAAGAGAAAACCAAAAGCGTCAGAAAACAAGTTCGTGCTGCGAGGATGTGTTAGCGGAGCACAGCCAGGAGCGGCCGGGCTACCGGAATCAAGAGCCGACCGTCTCGCAAGGCGCGAATTGTGTGCGCGGCATGGCATTAGTTGGAGCCTTCGTCCTCGGCGGCCGTGGAGAGCACTCGGGACATCACCTGCGAGAGGCGTTGCCAGTACGCGGCGTCTTCGGTCAACTGTTTGCGCCCGCGCTTGGTGATGGAATAAAACTTCGCTTTGCGATTGTTGTCGGAGATGCCCCATTCGGCGGAGATCCAGCCGCGTTGTTGCAGTCGTACCAGAGAAGCGTAGATCGTGCCCTGGTTAAGGAGGACTTCGTTGCCGCTGGTCTGCTCGATGCGGCGAGCAATGCCGTAGCCATGGAGAGAGCCCAGGACGGCAAGTGTTTGGAGGACCATGAGATCCAGCGTGCCCTGAAGCAGATCGAGTTTGGAATCACCCATAGGGTCTCCTGTGCGAAAGCCACATGAGGGTATCATGAGTTGTGTGGCAATGCCACAGGAACAATTGCCGCGCATCCCGCCCCCTATTTGCCTCCGCCAAATTTTCTTTGCTCGATGTATCCCAAGTAGATGAATTTCATCAATTCCTCCTTATTCCTGGGACTCAAAGAGCCGTAGCTCATCGTGCTGTTATCAGATAGTCGTTCGGAAGACCGAAAATCGACAGCGACTCCATCTTTTTTTAGGCTTGTCAGGGGAATCGGTGGGTCACTGATGCGTTCGAATGGCGGAAGGAAGTTGGGATCGAAGCGCCCTGCCTTTGCGTTTTTTTGCCAGGGCGGGTAAGTAACGGGAGGTCGGATTGTAGGGTGTGCTCTGCGTACTCGGCATCGACTCTGGACGGTTTATGGGTAATCTGGAAATCGCAGGGGGCTGTGGTTCGGGCGAAAATCTGGTTCGTCGTTTACACTAGGCACGGTTCGTTTTCCCCGGACGATAACAGGGAGAGGAAGAGCAATGCGTGGAAAAATACAGAAAGCCGGACTGGTGCTGGTGCTGGCGATGACTTGCCAGGCGGGGAGTTGGGCGCAGAAGGGGGCGCCGGTTGTGCCGGACCGGGAGCGCGAGCGGCGGAGTTTCGCGCAGAATCTGGTAAAGGCAATCAATGCGGCGGAAACGGACTACCACAAGAAGCACGACGCCTACGCGAATTGGGACACGCTCATCGGAATCGGAGATTTCTCTTCGAATGGAACCAAGTGGGCGCCGGCCGACTTCCCGACAGTTGCGCATGCGCTCTATGGGAATGGAGCAGAGATCGTGCCGGGCTGGAGGCTGCGCTTGCATCTCTCGAAGGGCGACAAAGCCTATGATCTGCTCCTGGAAGATGTGACCGATCCGAAATGCGGCTACGCCATCTTCTCTGACGAACGGGGCCTGATCCGGCAAGGCAAATCGATCGACTGCCCACTCTAGGGGAATCCCAATCAAACTGAATTTGGGTTGGGGTCAAGCGCGAGAGGAGACTTCAACCTGCTGCTTTTCTTGCTGCTGAAGCGGCAAAATCGAAAAATATTTGTACCGGCAGGGTTCGCAGCGAAACGCCGGAATGCGCAGTTTCCGCCAGACAATCCCAAACAGGGAGCTCACGTGTTCGGGCGCGATGCGCTTCAAAGCGGGATTGCCGCAGATCGGGCAGTGGGCGTGGAGCGAACTGCTCAGCGACATCAATCGCGCGTGGAATCGGGCATGGCATCCCTGGCAACGCCACGGGTACAAACCGACTGCGCTGAGGACATAGTCGGTCGTCGTCTGGCGGCGCGAGCGACGCGCACCATCCTGCTTGCAGATGGGACAATTCATCTGGGTAGGTGGATTCCCCTCCGAGTCGCCTCAGCATAGGACAGATGCCCAGGAGTCGCAAGGGCCGGAGGTACCAGATTCCCGGGTACAATAGTTCCAGAGGAGTCTATGCCGAATTACACTGATGAACACGCCGAGGCCGGGATTGCCGCCAAACTGCCGCAACTGGAAACCTGGCCAAATCAATACCCGGGATACGTGATTACCACGCGCTTTCCCGAATACTCTTCCGTTTGCCCAAAAACCGGATTGCCCGATTACGGAACGATCACCATTCAGTACAAGCCGCGCAAGGCTTGCATCGAACTGAAATCCTTGAAGATGTATCTGCTGGCTTACCGCAACCTGGGAATTTTCTACGAAAACGCGGTGAACAAAATGCTCCACGACATCGTGGCGGCCACCAAACCCGAGTGGTGCGTGATAAAGGGCGAATTCACTCCCCGTGGCGGTCTGAACACTTCCATCTTCGCGCGGTGGCCGGAACGCCGGGGCAAATTGAGCGGTAAAGTAAAAAAGTAAGCAACTCGGGGTCAAGGGCATTAGACTTAGGCGGGGTCTCGTTGGATAATCCAAACGAGCGATTTTCACGTGATTGAACTTTCCGAGGAGGAAGAATGAGCATTTCTCCAAATGTTCCGAGCCCGCAGGAGTCCTACAACTACGAGGGCGGGGGAACACCAAGGTGGATCACCATCCTGTTTGCCGTGGTGATTGCCGGAGTGGGGGCCATGGCCTATGCAGGCTATTCGGCACAGTCGCACTTGCAGCAGGAAGTAACCAAAGCCCAGGACCAGAACAGAATACTGACCGCGCAGCTGGATCAAGCCAATTCGCGGCTGGCCGAACTGAAAGGCCAGATGGACGTCACGTCGCAAAAGATAGGCATGACGCAGGCCGAGCTTGCCGACGCCCGGAGCCGCGCGGAAGGGATCCGCAAGGCGCAGACGGCTTCCGACCAAAAGCTCTCTGAAAAAATCGCCCAGGCACAGAAGGAAAGCGAAGCGCAGATCGGAGCGGTGGCGACGGATGTCACCGGCGCGAAGAAAGACATTGAAGCGACCCGCACGGACCTGGAAGCGACCAAATCGAAGTTGGAACGCGCAAACGGCGACATGGGCGTGATGAGCGGATTGATCGCGCACAACCATGACGACCTGGAAGAACTGAAGCGGCGCGGAGACCGGAACTATTATGAATTTACTGTCCAGAAAGCCAAGACGCCCCAACGGGTGGGCCCCGTGCAGGTCTCGCTGAACAAAACAGACCCGAAAAAATCCAAATACACGATGACCGTGCTGGCCGATGACAAAGCCATCGAAAAGAAGGATCGGACAGCGGGCGAACCCGTGCAGTTTTACGTGAAGGGCAGCGCACGCACCGCTCCGTATGAATTTGTGGTGTTTGACGTCGGCAAGAATGCCATCACCGGCTACTTGTCCACTCCAAAGGATGCCAGCAGCGCTCCAGCTGCAGCCGCTGCACCGGCTGCGAAACCCTGACAAGCGCGTTCGGGCCGCACAGCTTTCTGCGGCTGAGTTTCAAATCTACTGTAATCAACGAGCCCTTTTCTGAGCACTGAGTCCCCTCTTCTGGAAACTCAGGCCGGACAGGGCTTCTGTCTTTTCGTGCGGGGAGCTACGATTTTGCGTGGCTCGATTTCTACTGTTCACCGCGATTTTCCTGCTCATTGCGGGGCGGGTGTGTGCGCAACAAGCGCCCGTTGCTGCGGGCCAGTCTATTCGTGTGGACGTGGCGCGAGTAAACGTCGGTGTGGTGGTGACCGGCGACAAAGGAAAATTTGTAGAAGGTCTGCGTCGCGAAGCGTTCCATGCATTCGATAACGGCACGGAACAACCCATTACGGAGTTCGCTTCCATCGAAGAGCCTGGCCAGGTGCTGTTGCTGGTGGAGGCCGGCCCCGCGGCTTATTTCCTGCAGGGCGCCAACCTGTTCGCCGCCGGCGCAATGCTGAACGGGCTTTCCCCGGGCGATCGCGTGGCAGTTGCCCGGTATACCGACGCTCCGCTGGGAATTCAGGATTTCACCTCCGACAAACCGGCGGCCCAGGCGGCGCTAAGCAGCATCCAATTTAATTTGGGATTCGCCGACCTGAATTTGTCCAGCAGCCTCAGCACCGTGCTGGATTGGCTGGAGCGCCTGCCCGGCAAGAAAACGATCGTTCTGATTTCGACTGGAGTGGATACTTCGCCGGAGTCCGCCGCAGTGGCGCTGCAGGCGCGGCTGCAAACGGGCGAAGTGCGCATCCTCTGCGTTTCCACCAGCGGGCCGCTGCGCAACGGCAAGCAGGGCAGCAAAGTGAAGATTCAGCAGACGCAGGATGAGTTCGCCGCCGCAGACCGCCGCTTGCAGGCGATCGCTTCGCTCACGGGCGGCCGCGCCTATTTCCCGATGAACGCGAAAGCATTTCAGGAAACGTACAAAGAAGTGGCTGAGATCGTGCGGCACGAGTACAGCCTCGCGTTTGCCTTGCCCGCGGCGGATGGAGCGCTTCATTCGATTGACGTGAAGGTGGATAGACCAGGTGTGCCGGGAAAAGTGACGGCGTATCGCGTGGATCACCGCAGAGGGTATCAGGCGCCAAAACAATAATCGGGAGAAATGCCGCTAGTCGAATTCCTTCATCATGCGCGCCATTTCAATCAGGCGGCGGTCCACTTTGCCGTACACCGTGTTGTCTTCGAACGACCCGTCGCCGTTGCGGTGCCCGGCGGCGTGCCCGGTAAGCAGCTCAATTCCCTGCTCGATGCGCGACACGGGCCAGATGTGAAATTTCCCGCTGCTGACAGCGTCCAACACGTCTTCGCGCAGCATCAAGTCTTCGACGTTGGAGATGGGGATAAGCACGCCTTGCGATCCCGTCAAGCCGAGGATGCGGCAAACGTCGAAGTAGCCTTCGATCTTTTCGTTCACCCCGCCGATGGCCTGTATGTCGCCCTTCTGATTCAGGGAGCCGGTCACGGCGATGTCCTGCCGAAGCGGAAGTTCCGAAAGCGCAGAGAGCAACGCGTAGACCTCGGTCGAGCTTGCGCTGTCGCCGTCAACGCCTGAGTACGACTGTTCAAAGCAGATGCTGGCCGCGAGCGAGAGCGGCTTGTCTTTGGCGAAACAGCTGCGCAGATATCCGGCGATGATGTGAACGCCCTTGTCGTGGAAGCGGCCGCTCAGATTCGATTCCCTTTCAATATTGATCAGACCAGCTTTGCCCAGAGCCGCGCTGGCAGTGATGCGCACCGGCTTGCCGAAGGAGTACCCGCCGATTTCGAGCACGCTTAGTCCGTTGACCTGGCCGACGCACTCACCCGAAACGTCCACCAGCAACGTTTTCTCCTCGATCATTTCGCGGATGCGGGTTTCCACCAGGTTGTGCCGCTCCATCTTGGAAGCGATCGCCGACCGCACGTGGGCCGCGCGGACCACATTTTCCCCGGCGGCCGCGGAAGCATAGTGCGCTTCGCGGGCCAGGTCGGCAATATCCACAAAGCGGGCCGTGACTTTGTTGCGGCGGCCGGCTCTACGCACGCCATATTCGAGAATTGCCGCAAACGCTCCCCGATCGAACGGAAACAGATTTTCCTTCTCACTAAGACCCCGCAGGCGCCCGGCATATTCCTCGATGACGCCGTCGGTCATCGGCATCTCCTCATCGAATTCCACGCGCACCTTGAAGATTTTCTGAAAATCTTCCTCATACTCGAAGAGCACTTCGTAAAGATCGCGGTCGCCAATCAGGATGACCTTTACGTTCAGATCCACAGGCTCAGGCTTCAGCGCCGTTGCGGTGAAGGGGTAGAAGACTTCCAGTGGCTGAATTTCCAGCCGATTGTGATTCAGCGTGCGTTTCAGTGCGCGCCACACGCCTTGCTCGGAAAGCGCCTCGATCGCGTACATAATCAGAAAGCCGCCGTCGGCGCGAAGCAGCGAACCGCCGCGCAGGTCCATGAAATCACTGGACCAGCCGCCGCGCGCATCATAAGCCCGCTGGATGGTGCCAAAAAGATTGGCGTAGCTCGGCGTAGTTTCGAAGATAACCGGCGAATTGTCTTCGGAATTATGCGCCAGGATCACATTCACGCCGTACACCCGGAATGGATCGCGCTCCGGCCCGGGCGATTTCTGCTGCTGAATTTCCGGAGTCTCCGGGGTTTGCTCTTCCTCCCCCTCGCGTTCTTTAAAGGGGCCCAGATTGTCGAGGATGTGGTGCCGAACCTCTTCCAGATATTCGGTCACGCCGGTGCCGGGATATTTTTCCTTCAACTCTTCGATGACACCATCCACCAGCACGGAAGCCGCTTCCTGCTCCAAATAGCTCAGCTCGCTGGCGAGTTCGCGCGAAAGAGTCAGCGTCTTGCGATAAACGACGGTAAATTCCTGACGAAACTGTTCGTACTTGCGCTCAATCTCTTCGGCAACACCTGTTTCCAGCTTTCCTTCATGCACCATCTTGGAGATGTCTTCGATGGGCACCATCTGGCCCTCGAGGACCGGAAAAATTTCAGGCAAGGCGACCGCTCCAACCTGCATGTGCCCCAGCGCAAACTGGTCGCGGGCGATGCGGCGCGTGAAATCGTCCATCAACTCTTTTTCGCGCACCGAAAAACGCTCGACGATCCGCCCTTTCTGGCGTTGAAATGGTTCGCCTTCGAACACCTGCGGGATGCGTCGCCGCAGGAAATCGATGCCGGCTTGAACGTCCTTCTTGAACAGGTTCGCCGAGCCTCGCGGCAGCACCAGGAGTCGCGGGCGGTCGGTAATCTTGAAATTGTTCACGTAGCAGCGGTCCATCGAAGGCTTCGTCGCCGGATGAAGCTCCTCAATCATCTGAGCGATGGTGCCGCCACGGCTGGTTCCCGCCAGGCCACAGACAAAGACGTTGTAGCCCGGCGCGGAAAGTTCCACGCCCATTTTCAGGGCGCGAAGCGCGCGCTCTTGCCCGATGAAGCCCTCGCGCTTTTGCGCCTGCGCCGTCGTTTCGAATGGAATGCGGGAGAGCTCGCACCGCCAGCGCAGCTTCTCCAGCCCAAGTTCTTTCGGCTTTGTTATGGTCATTTCTGTCGTTTTTGCCATTCGAGCGCGTACTCTAGCACACAGCGAAGCCTGAAACTCTGAATTTAGCCCCGGCCGATGGCAAGAAGTTACGCGTTGGACTCTTCGAGTTCGCCCCGGTGCTCCGTATACACCCGGAATACGCCCAAAGCCGCTGCCACAATGGTCGGGCCGGCCACTAACCCGAGCAGCCCGAACACCTGCAGTCCGCCCAGAATGCTGATGAATATCAGCAGGTCGTTCAAGCGGGTCCTGTTACGAAGCAGCAGCGGGCGCACCAGATTATCCGCCACCCCGGCCACCCCTCCGCAAATTATCACTACCAGCAGCGCTTTTCCCCAGCTTCCGTTGAAGCCCAGCCACAGCGCCGCTGGAGCCCAGATCAGCGCCGAGCCGACCACCGGCACAATGGAAAAAAAAGCGATCAAGACACCCATGAACATAGGCGCGGGGAGACGTGTGAGTGCAAAAGCGGTGCCGCCAAGTACGCCCTGAATGGCGGCTACGAGGAGGGCGACGGCAACGCTTGCAAAGATCAGGTCGCGCGATTCGCTGATCATTTCGTCCTGAATGCTTTTTTCAAATGGAATCAAGTGCCGGAGGCCGCCAAGAATGGTTTCGCCGTCGCGGAACATGAAAAAGAGGGCGAAGAGCAGGATGAAGAGATCGACTAGGAAGGAGAAGAGGTTCTTGACCATGCCCGCGAGACTCCCGGCGAGGTAAGACGCGACTTTTTCCATCCCCTGTTGCAGCGGCCCCACGAATTCGAGGTCCTGCATGGATTGGGGCATATGGTGGCGAATGGCTTCGGCCATGCTTACCGGCAAGATCAGGCCGCCCGTACTGATCAGATTGCGGATGTGGACGGTAATTTCCACAGCTTCGCGTCCCGCGAACACCAGCACCAGCAGGACCGGCACAATTAACACCAGGGTGACACCGATGGTGGCGAGCAGGGCCGCCCTGTTGATGGGAAAGCGAATGTTCAGGCGAACAAATATCGGGAAAAAGAAGATGGCCAGCACCGCGGACCACGCCAGCGGAACCAGAAATGGCGCGGTGATGCGAAATACCAGGTAGCCGAGCAGAAGCGGAGCCCCGTAGGAAAGCACCGTGGTCAGGCGGTCATTTGTGGTGGTGTTCCGATTGGCTTCGCTCATCTGCGGTATATAATCCTTTTCGGTCCCGGATTGCTCGGGAACTTGCTGGAACCGCCGGTCGCCAGGTCGCTCGCGCCAGGGGAACTGATTTTATCCATGATGGCACGGTTTATACCGTTCAACGCCGCGCAAGTGCGTCTCCTTGCTGTACTGGCTTTGATCAATTTTGTCAACTTTGCGGATCGCCAGGTGTTGAACCCGCTGCTTCCCTTGTTGCGGCAGCATTTTAATGTAACGGACTCGCAATTGGGATCGCTGCAAACCGTGTTGCTGATCGTGCTGGCGCTGGCGAGTATTCCGTCCGGTTACCTGGCGGATCGCTTCAGCCAGCACACAATCATCGCCGCCGGCGTGCTCTTCTGGAGCCTCGCCTCCATGTGCAGCGGGTGGGCGCCGACGTTTGCAATTCTGTTTACATGCCGCGGCCTGGTGGGGATCGGCGAAGCGGCTTACGCGCCCGCAGCCCAGGCCATGATTTCCGATTCGTTCCCAATCGAAAACAGAGCTCTCACGCAGGCTATCTTCGCCTCGGGAATGTTGTTGGGCGGCGCAGGAGGCCTGGCCTTGGGCGGAATCATGGGAGAGCGTCATGGCTGGCAATACGCTTTCCTGATTGTGGGAGCCATTGGAATTATTCCCGGACTTTCAGCCTTCTATCTCAAGGAGCCGCCGAAGCGGCCGCGCTCGGAAGTGGTGCCCATCTGGAAATTATTGAGCGTGCCCGCGTACGTGGCCATGACAATCGCAGGGACATGCATCACGTTTTCGACGGTGTCGTTTGTGACCTGGGGCATCGACTACGCCACCAGCTACAAAGACTTCAGCCTGAAAGAAGCGGCGCTTTCCCTCGCCGTGATCGCGCTGCTCTCGCTGGTGCTGGGAGCGCTGGCGGGCGGCTATTTCGCCGACCTGCTGCAGAAGCGGCTGGCGTATGGGCGGATTCTGGTGATCGCGGGGGCGTTTCTGGTGGCGGCACCCTTTCTGTTGCTGGCGCTGCAATCGGAGGAAAAGTGGATCGTGCTGGCGGGATTTTTTGTCTCCAGCTTTTTCATGTCGTGGTACCACGGGCCGACAACGGCCGTGTTGCACGACCTGACCCCGCAGCGGGCCCATGCAACAGCCATCGGCGTCTATATGTTCGTGACGCAGATCGTGGGAGCGCTGGGGCCTCTGCTGATCGGGCGGATTTCGGACGCTTCGGATCTGCTGGTGGCTTTGCAGGCGGCGACAGGGGTGATGGTGTTCGGAGCGCTCCTGATGCTGGTGACCATCTATTTTGTGCGGCGGGATGGGATGCATCACCCCCGCTTGGCGGCGTTCCGTGCGGAAGATGACGCCTATACGGCGGCACATCCGGTTAAGGGCGATTAGCGCTCAAGAAAAGAGAAAGAATCTAACGCAGACGACGCTGAGGCCCTCGGTTCGTGGAGGAGGGCAATCTTAACTAAGTTGCGGATTACTTGAGACCGATCATTTTGATCAGGCGCAGCACTTCCTCGTGCGGCACGTCGTAGAGCGGGCGCTCATCTTCCTCTTCCAGGCGTTCGCGGAGGAACTCCGCGGCGATAAAACTTCCTTCACGGTCGGTGAGGTCGCGGCCGCTCTTTTCCCGAAATTCGACGAATGCGGGATGCGACAGCCCAACGATGCGGCCGATCGTGTCCACGTCGAACTTGGCGTCGATGGTGTCGCTGTGCCGCGTGGCGATGGCGTTCCAGATGTGAGAGAAACGGCAGTCGTACACATGGCCGCTAAGTTTCGAGGTTACTTCAAACGCGCCGATGAACTGATTCATGGCGCCGGTGTTCGCGAGTACGGGATAGGAAGGCACGGAATCCTCTTTTTCTGAAACGTTGCGGCATTCGGAAAGCCGCGCCGCGGCAACGCCGATAATTAGTGTCCGATTCCAGCGGCGGCGTGTCAATGCCGCGGCTGCACTTAAACCAGCCGGCGCAGTCCGACGGCTTCGGCGGTGACGTCCGTATATTTCAGCCCTGCGCCGGTGTTGAAGAGTACCACGCGGTCTTCGGGCTTCAGGAAACCGGTTTGCAGAAGGTGGTCGTAGGCAACCGTGGCTGTGGCGCCTTCGGGTGAAAGAAAAATTCCCTCGTTTTTCGCCCAGTCCTGCAGCGACGCGAGGATTTGCTCATCGGAAAAGGAAAGGGCCAGGCCGCCGGATTCGCGCAAAATCTCCAGCATGATGTAATCCCCATACGGCTTTGGCACGCGCAGACCCGAAGCGAACGTCGCGGCGTTATTCCACATCTGGCTCGCTTTTTCGCCTTGTTCAAACGCCTTGGTGACCGGCGCGCAACCCGCCGACTGCACCGCGATCATCTTGGGCCGTTTCCCGGGCTTCACCCAGCCGAGTTCTTCGAGCTCCCCGAACGCTTTCCACATGCCGATCAGGCCGACCCCGCCGCCGGTGGGATAGAAGACCGCCGCTGGATATTCCCAGCCCAACTGCTCGACGAGTTCGTACCCCATGGTCTTCTTGCCTTCGATGCGAAAGGGCTCTTTCAGCGTGGAAATATCGAACCAGCCTTCCTTTTCTTTGCGCTCGGCCACCATGCGCCCGCAGTCGGAGATTAAACCGTCAACCAGCGTGACTTTTGCGCCATACATCGTGGCTTCGACATAATTCGCAAAAGGCACATCCTTCGGCATAAAGATGTTAGCTTCGATCCCGGCGGCCGCAGCGTAGGCCGCGAGTGCGCCAGCCGCATTGCCCGCGGAAGGCACAGCCAATTTTTTCAGACCATAGTGGCGCGCCATGCTGACGCCGAGCGCCAGACCGCGCGCCTTGAAGCTGCCGGTCGGGTTGGCGCCTTCCTCTTTTACATAAACGCCACGGTAGCGACGGCTGTGCAGCATCGGCGTCCAGCCTTCGCCAAGGGTGACTGGTTCAACCTCTGGCAAAACACTACGATACCGCCAGAGGCCGCGCCACGGACTATTTGCAGCATCGCGGGCAATTCCCTGGCGAGCCTCGACCCCGCGCAACGGCGAGAGATCGTAGCGAACGTACAGCGCGCCCGCGCATTGAGGGCACACGGTCTGAGGTTTCTCCGCGGAAAGATGCGCGTGGCAGCGCGAACATTCCAGGTGGCTGATTTTTGGCATACTCAAACGATAGCAGTCGCAAAATTCAGCGGCAAGTTTCCGCGCGAGTTGCGAAAGAACTTCACTCTATCTTGCGCGGCAGGCTATGATGTCGCGGTTCTCAAACAAATTCACGGTTTGCGGGACGGTTCTTTGCCGGAAACTTCATCGAAAGCAAATTCGGTTTCGCTGGCGGCGGGCTTGGCGCTATTTGCTGTCGGGGCGGTGCTGACGCTGGTGCTTCCGGCCCACTGGATATTCCCAACGCTGCGCTGGAGCGGGCTGGCGCTGCTCGCCTTTTCGGGAGCGCGAGGGCGTTCGCTGACCTATTGGATTTTCGTCGCAATGCTGGCGGGGTTTGAATTGGGAATCGATCGGCCGGAGTTTGCGGTGCGTCTCCGCGTGCTGGGCGACATTTTCCTCCGGCTGATCAAGGTGATTGTCGCGCCGCTAATTCTGGGCACGCTGGTGACGGGAATCGCGGCACACGGCAACTTGAAAAAAGTGGGCAGAATCGGGCTGAAGAGCCTGATCTATTTCGAGGTGATCACCACAATCGCTCTGTTCCTGGGCATCGGCGCGATCAACCTGACCCGTGCAGGCGAAGGAGTGCATCTGCCCACGCCGGCCGCAGAGACAGTTGCCGCGCCAACGGCGGCGCTGAAGTGGGACGATTTTCTGCTGCACGTTTTCCCGGAAAATATCGCCAGGGCCGTTGCCGAAAACCAAATATTGCAGGTGGCTGTGTTTGCGGTGCTTTTCGGAATTGCGCTTACCCTTGTTCCCGAGAAAACCCGGCAGCCGATGCTGTCGCTGGCCGATTCGCTGGCGCAAACGATGTTCAAGTTCACAAACATTGTGATGTACTACGCGCCGATCGGCGTGGGCGCGGCGATGGCTTACACCGTGGGGCACATGGGAATCAGTGTGCTGCTGCCATTGGGAAAGCTGGTGCTGACGGCGTATGGAGCGCTACTGGCATTTCTACTTCTCGTTCTGCTCCCCGTAATTCTGCTGGCGCGCATTCCGCTTGGCCGCTTCCTGAAATTTGTTGCCGAACCCGCGACGATTGCGTTCGCGACGAGCACTTCGGAAGCCGCTCTGCCGCGCGCGATGGAGTCGATGGAAGAGTTTGGCGTGCCGCGGCAAATCGTGGCGTTCGTTATTCCCGCAGGGTACAGCTTCAATTTGGACGGCTCGACCTTGTATCTGGCACTCGCTTCGATCTTCGTTGCGCAGACCGCGGGGATGCATATGACTTGGCCGGAACAACTTCTGATGGTGTTCACGCTGATGCTGACCAGCAAGGGCATCGCCGGAGTTCCCCGCGCGGTTCCCGTGGTTCTGTTGGCCACGGCGTCCACGTTTCATCTTCCGACCGAGCCGATTTTCATCATTCTCGGCGTAGACGCGCTGATCGACATGGCGCGTACTTCGGTGAATGTTATCGGCAATTGCCTGGCCAGCGCAGTGATTGCGCGCTGGGAGGGTGAGCTGCAGGCCTAACGGGCGGCGAGTGCCGGGGTTTCGGCCTTGATGTAGACACCGAGGGCGGCGCCTACGCCGGCTCCCGGAGAGACGCGGTGGCCCTGATCGTGGAGCGATTTTTCCATGGCGGCCAGCAGTTGCAGCACGAACGGCTTCTGGCTGCAGTAGCCCATCAGGCCGAGGCGCCAGATTTTGTCTTTCACGGCGCCGATACCGCCGGCGATTTCGATGTTGAACTCCTCGAGCAGCTGGTTGCGGAACTTCGCGTCGTTAACGCCCGCGGGAATCATGACGGCGGTAACGGTCACCAGGCGGTCTTTGGGATTTTCGACCAGCAGCTTCAAGCCCAGGGCTTCAACGCCTGCGATCAGCGCCAACTGGTTGAGCTTGTGCTTGGCCCAGCGGGCTTCGAGGCCTTCTTCCAGAACGATGCGCATCGCTTCGCGCAGCGCGTAAATCAGGGAGATCGGCGGGGTGTGGTGATAGAGACGGTCCTTGCCCCAATAGTTCATCGCGGTGGAAAGATCGAAATACCAGCTCTGCACTTTTGACTTGCGATTGCGGAATGCTTCTTCGGCGCGCGGGCTGACGCTGATGGGCGACATTCCCGGAGGCGCGCTGATCGCTTTTTGCGAGCCGCTGAAGCAGATATCGATGCGCTGCCTGTCTATGTGCAGCGGCTCGGCGGCAAGAGAAGCGACGGCGTCGACGACGAGCAAGGCGCCAAACTCGTCGGCAACTTTGCGGAAGGGATCGATGTCGGTGACGACACCGGAAGAGGTTTCTCCCTGAGCGAGGCCGATCATTTTAATTTTGCGGCCCTTGGCTACCTTGCGGACGTCTTCGGGGTCAACGGGCTTTCCGTAGGGCGCTTGCACGATGTGGACGGTGGCGGGGGTGTGCTGCGCGATCACGTACATGCGTTCGGAGAAAGCGCCGTTGACGCAGCAGATGGCTTCATCGCCGGGTTCCAGCGAATTCAGCACCGCCGCTTCGATGCCACCCGAGCCGGAAGCGGAGAGAGGGAACGTAACGCGATTTTCGGTCTGGAAGATTTGGCGAAGCAGGGTCTGCGTCTCGTCCATGCAGGTGCGGAACCAGGGATCCATGTGGCCAACGAGTTGGGTGGACAGGGCGCGATAGACGCGGGGGTCGATGGAGGAGGGCCCGGGCGTCATCATCAGGCGTACGGGGGGTTTTAGTTCACCGATGGGGTTGGACATGTGTTGACCTCGTGACGGTATGGGCTGCAACTGATTGCGAAATACCAGTGTCCCGCAGGGGGGAGTGGTGGCGCAACCGACAATTTGGATGGGGAGGAAGTGGCGAGTGGCGGGTGGCGAGCAAAGACAAGAGGGACTCACCGCAGAGACGCTGAGTACGCTGAGGCGGAGCGCAGAGAAGAGGTTTGATAACGAAAGGCGGGGGCCAAGGGAGGAATTGGTAGGACCAGACCCCCACCCCCCTATATTCTCGTAAGAGACGTAGGGAAAGGACTTAGCAGAGGTGTACACAAGTGGCGGAAGGAAATGGGTTAGCGGGGAGTGGGGAAAGGGATTGGAAGTCAATGGCTTAGGAGAGGGGACCGACAGTCTACAGTCGACAGCCGACAGCTCAGCGGGGGAGGAAGAACCGGAGTTAATTGAGAAGAGGTGTGCTGCGTGACGAGAAGAGTTGGAGAGAAACGCGGCTGGGCGGGTAGCGGTTGGGACGGGCCCTTCGTTACGAAGACTCAGGGCAAGGTGATGCGCAATTTTCACAAACTAGTCTAGCACGGGATAGGTAACTTTGTCAATAGATAATGGATTGGTACTTCGTTCGAATGCTGGGACTGTTCGAACGTTTTTGGGGCTGGGGTCCTCCGCCCGCCTCTTCTCAAGCTTCGTCCGGCGGACGGAGGAAGGAAGGACTCACCGCAGAGGCGCAGAGAACGCTGAGGCGGAGCGCAGAGAAGCGGATTCGTACGGAAAGGCGGGACCGGGGGGCGGCAGATTCGAAACTTAGATAGGGACTCTTTCGAGGGGGACGATGAATTGAATGCCGGGCACTTGGCGGTTGTGGAGGCGGGCGTCGTTGGTGATGAAAAGGTCGACGCCAAACGATGCGGCGCAGGCTAACTGGATGGCATCCGGGGCGCGAAGTCCGGAGTCGCCGCGCAATTGTGCGTAGACCGTGGCGGCCTTTTCATCAAATGGCAGGAGGACGGCAACGGCCGGAAGCACCTCGGCGTATTCCTTGGAGAGCCGTGTGTCGCCTTCCTTGATCGGCTTGACCAGCACTTCCCCCAGGGTAAGCGTGGACGTGACGAGTTGATCGCCGCGGCGCAACATTTTTTCGCGCAGGCCTGCCACCTGGCCCCCGAAAGCGGCCGAACCTTCGAAGAGATAGATAAAGAGGTTGGTGTCCCAGAAAATCCGGCTCATTGCCAGCCTTCGCGGAGGCGGTTCACGTAAGCGTCCGCGGGTTCGGATTTCCAGAGTTTCTTCCCGGAGCCTCGCAAGCGGAGGAGCGGATCGGCGTCGGCTTGTTGCCCGGCTGCCGCGTCAGACCATTGCTGATACCAGTCCAGCAGGCCCTGATATTTTTTGGGCAGGTCTTCGGATTCCGGGACGATCTTGGAACCTTCGCGCGCCGGATGATAGGGGTCGCCTTTGCGAAACAGCCGGCGGCGGCCTTCCGACGTCTCCAGCAGCATGCGGTAACGGCCGGGATTGGGCGCGCGGTTGGCCACGCAATGCTGGACGATATGGACGTAAACGCCGGGACGGAGTTCGCCGGCGATGGACTCCTGGCTGGCGCGTTCGAGGATTTCTTCGATCGAAAAATCCGCGGCGGCGGGCCGCTGGCGATGGAGCAGTGCGGCGGCCACCCAGACCTCATCCGCCACCTTGATGTCGAGCTTGGTAGGCATTCTTCATTCTCCACACTATTCTCTGCTACCAAGTATTATCTATTATTTCAGTATTCAGGACAAGGCCCTCGCGGGAGCGCATTCACGAAGCTGTCGGCCAACACAGCCCGTCAGGTTAAAAGTTCAAAGTTGAAGGTTCAAAGGAAAGAAAAATCCAACCCAAGCAAAATCAAGAATGACCCACCCTTGCATAAACCAAACCCGCAAGGATAGGCCACCCAAGAGTTCTTAGCCCGCAAAGAGTGTGCCACCCGCCCGCGGGTGTATGATTGGCGCAATTCCCGGAAACCGTTCAGCGAAATTAGCAGAGGAAAAGCCAATGAGGCACTGTCTACTTTGTTTGTCGATCCTGATTGGGGCGGTCGCGTACCCGCAGGACAAGGGCGAGGGAATCTTGGTGCATGTGAAAGAAGTTCATCGCACACAAGACGAAGGCACCGAGAAGGGCACATGGTTTCACATCACGGTGGTGGGGGAAACCAAGACCGTCATCTACTCCCTCAAGTGTGACGAGTTCCTGAGCATGGAGAAACATGCCTTCGTATTCCGCTGTGCCCACTTGTCCGCAGGAAGAGACTACTCCGCCCGGAAATTCGCAGATGCCATTAACTTCTGGCCGCCAGAGGAAAGGCCAACGGAAGGTGTGAGTTTGGGCCTCTACGAGATCGTTTCCGAGAAAGAAAAGTGATGAAGATTGATTTCACGCCGGTTCAATGTACTGTTGCGGCATAGAAATCTTGCTAGTCAGGCGGTCGTAATGAAAATGGCCGGACAGAACCCAACTTCTTGTTGACGACCTGCTGTCCTGACCCGTGTAGTGTACGCGAAGATGAAACGAGGGGCTCATTTGCCCGGCAAACTCGATGCCAGCAAAAAAGGCCATGACATTGTTCGGGTGATGCAGCCCGTCTTCCAAAATCCAACTATCGACCCACGTCGCTGGCCCAGACCGAACGGGCTTGGGGACGGAGAACCGCAAGACCTTCGTGCCATACCGAATATCTTCAACGGAGAGATTCACGGCAGGTATGTCGGAACTGTTATTGAGCATGAGCACGGTTCGATTGTCAAAAACCATGAACTCGGCAGTCAACATTGGCTGCCCCTGCTTAGCAACTTCGTCCTCGTACTTCTTATGCTCGTCTGTCCAAGCGAGAAATGCCGCTACGTAGAATAGTGCCGCTCCTGCGACAATGCTTGCTGAGACTATCCAATGGTTCGTCTTGCCTTGCCATGCCGCATAAACACCAAGCCCGGTAAAGACGGCGCTGCTCATAAGCGCCAACCAGTGCTTTAAACAAGCGTTCAGGAAGGGCCAATAGTCCATGGGGCCTCTACTGCGGATTGTAAAAGAAGGACGCCACCAGTCCAACTGTGCCGCAAAAAGATCCGAGTCCGATTGAAACGGTGTGAATGAGCGTTAAGATGTCTTCCTTTCGGGAGTCGGTCTCCTGGGGCTTCAGCCACATAAGGCGCAAAGCTCTACCTATTCTCCCAAGTTCCCCATCCAGTGCCTTCGCCACTGCAGTCGTAATGCGTGCGGTAGAGATCATCGAGTACGTGAGATTTGAATAGATCAGAATGAGTATTGCCAAGATTCTCAATTCAAATTGGCTGTGGGCGGACAGCAAGAGGCCCACGATTACAGCCAAATAGATTAGGTCTTTTGCCACCTGCCAGACATACGGCACTACACTTCTCTTTGGGGGCCGGAGCAATTCTTTATCAATGACTTTCAGGACATCGACGAGGAGTCGTTCTGTTGTTTCAAATGCGGGAGGCGTCCACCAGAAGTCTTTCTCGCTGGCCTTCTCTTGCTTTAATGCAAGTTTAGAATCGATCCGCTGCCTGAATTCACGCATTGCTTCCATGGAGTCGTCATCAAGGACGGATGGTCGTACACGGTGTTGAATCGCTTGAATCTCGTCGAGGAGGTTCTCTTTAACCTCATCGGTTTTGATGTAATCGTCCGGTCTCCCCGCCTCAACCTTCAGCCTGCAGTCCTCGCATAGCTTCACTATTTTTTCATCTACGGTGGTTATGCTTTTCATCCTGTCTTCTTCTGCATCAGGCATCGATGGACACCTCTGTGGGGGCGATTATGGTTCAACCTGCTCCCCGCCGTCCATGATAGTCGCGCCGGGCTGTGATAAAATCCGCCTGAGGATGACTACATGGCAAAGGAAGAAATTGGCTTCAAGCACGGCATACCGGAAAATCCAGACAAGACCTGGGAGAAACAGATAAACGGTCAGACCTTTACCTTCAAGAAAGCCTTGGAGCGGAAGGGACTGTTTTTGTATGGTTGCCAGTGTCGGGGTGCCGATGGCCCGATTACGACCGCATCAAAAACGGGCTTCTACAGCGAACAAGACCTGACGCCTGAAGAGGTCGAGCAACTGCCGCAGTTCAGTGACTTCATTCAGAGATATTTGCCAGTTCGCGCTCTGCGCGCATCTATCAAAGCGTAGCCGAGCATCTGCCACGTTGCACGGTGCTTGATACGCTAGGCTATCCTGTTTTTCCGAGGGGAACATGAGCCTGGTGACGATCATCCCCAACCTGTCGCAACCTCTGTTTGCAATCCTTTTCTTGCTTCCTGCGCTGGGCCAACACCCAGGGGCTTCCATTCCTTCCACTGGTTTTGCGGGGCTGGATGAGTACCGGACGTCGCGGATTTCCATCTACACGGACGATTTCGGGCAACCGGCACGCTAGTCATCTCATCCTTTGCAAACAAAGGGCTGATACAAAGCAGAAAAAACAGCGCAGCCATGGCCGTTCGGGCAAGAAATCCTGCCGCATGGGTTCGAAGCATTTCGCAATCACGAGTAAGGTCGTACCGAAAAAAGCGGGCCAATCAGGCTGGCACTGAATTCGCTTGCTTCACCCGCGTGGAACCAAGCAAAAATGCGATCACCGTGTCCACGGAGATCCTGCCGGCGCCAAAAATAAGCACGATCAACGCAACCATCAGGAACGCAAACGGGGCAGCGGCAACGAACTTGTCCGGATCAGAAAAGAAAGAGAGCAGCGCCTCGCGGTCTCCGATAACGTAAGCCATCGTCAGATTCACGGTGAGAACCAGGCCTGTGATCCGGGAAGCCAGGCCCAGAGCGAGGAGAATGCCGCCGAAGAACTCGACGCAGGCAATGAAGACGGCCATTTGTACAGGCATCGGCAAGCCGAGGGTCGCGAAATACTCGCCGACATTGGACAGATGATGGAGCTTGCCCCAGCCGCTCTGGGCAAGTTGCCATCCCCAATAGAGCCTGACCAACAGGAGGAATGGGGATTGCAAATAAGAAACCAAAGTGAAGAACTGGCAATGCCACTGCAGGGCCTTCGATAGCAGTTTGCTCATGATTTCCAGCTATGCTCTTTCTTTGCGGACTTTCTTACCGCCGGCATTTCCTTCGGGCAGGCAAAACCAGCCGAGAGCCGCCCAGGTTTGAAACGAATGTTGAACAAAAGCCGCTCGATCCGCCGCAGGGACTGAACTCTTGCGGAAAGCCAATTCGATGGCGCGCTCGAGCGCTTTCCCGCTCCGCAGCGCATTGAGGAGCGCAAACTCCTCCGGTTCGATGCGGCGAAAATAGACGGAATAATCCAGACGGTGAACCGCGAGAAAGATTTGCGCAGGTTCAAGCTTCGCAACAGCGCGGACCTTGCTGTGTTTTCTGCGTTCCTGAACGGCGTTGCTTGCCCTATCAGGCGTGTCGTCGCCGTGTTTCACTTCCAGGAGCAGGTCGTCGACCGGATAATGCAATTCAAGGAGCTGGACATACGGTTGAATGCCCAGCTGGAGCTTCGCTGCATCGACCTCAAGGAGATCCTCGGAGCGAAGCGCGGGCTTTGCCTGTCCGTCGAAGGCTTCGATGTCCGCCCATTCGAGACGCACCATGTCGAGCGCAAGCACGCGCCGGCCGCGCAACCAGAGAGGATTTTCGCGCAACCAGGTTTCCAGTTGAGCGCCCAGATTTCTGAGCGTAAACGAGCGCGAAGGATGTTCCGTAAGATAGGCCTTGCACATGGCTTCGAACCGCCGCCCGCCAAGAACGGCTCGCAAACCGGGATAGTCCTCAGCCAAGCTGGCAAGAACGCGAAACCAGTATTGGCGATTGTAGATTTCCAGGCGTTCGAAGGAAGTCAGGCGTTCGTTGGGCTTGATGTACCGGGCGGCGTAAGCGCTCATGGGTCCCCCGCCGGGCGCCTTGCGCTGCATGCGTTCAGACGACGTGAGGGGTTGCATGACGGCGCGAGCAACGGCGCGCTGGAGCGCATGGAGTTTCATACCGCCACCGCCAGCGATCTGTCCGCGAGGAAGCGATTGGCCTTCAAGGCTTCTCTGTGAACTTCCTGAAAAGAAGGGATGCTGTCGTCCCATTCCAGAAGCGTCGCCGTGTGGCCAGCCCGTTGAATGGCGCGCTGGTAGAGCTTCCACACAGGATCGAGCACCGGGTGATCGTGGGTATCGAGAATGTATTTCTTGAATTTGGAATGGCCCGCAATGTGGATCTGGGCCACGCGTTCCGCGGGGATGCTGTTGACATAGGTGAAAGGGTCGAAACTATGGTTTTGTGAGGAGACGTAAATATTGTTCACGTCGAGAAGGATTCCACAGTCAGCCCGCTCTACAACCTCGTTGAGGAACTCCCACTCCGTCATTTCGGAAACATGGAACTCGGCGTAGCTGCTGACGTTTTCGACCGCGATGGGAATTTCGAGAAAATCCCTGACTTCGCGGACCTTTTGAGCCGTAAGGCGCGCTGCTTCAAATGTGTACGGCATGGGAAGGAGATCGTGCGTGTAGCGTCCGTCCACGCTGCCCCAGCAGAGGTGGTCGGAGAGCCACGGAGTATTCGTACGCTTCACCAACTGCTTCAACCGCCGAAGGTGTTCGCGGTCAGGCTTCTCAGCAGAGCCGAAATACATCGAGACGCCGTGTTGGACGACTTTATATTGCTCGAGGATCTGATCCAGGATGTGCAGCGGCCGCCCACCATCGATCATGAAATTCTCAGAGATGATCTCAAACCAATCGACAACGGGTTTGCGTGAGAGGATATGGTCGTAGTGGGGAGCACGCAGGCCAATTCCTATTCCGTAATCTGTAAATCCATTAAAGCGATTTCCCGGCATATCGTTTGCGCTCCTTGTTCGAAGGATAGAGGGCCAGGAGACGATTCCCAACCCTCCTATCGCATCGTGGATGGTTTCGGTCTACTCCGCGGGTGGCTTGGAACCATCGGTCGCGCAACCGCCCTTGCCCTTGCAAGAGTTCTTGCCTTTGCAACCGTTGTCGCCGGCCTTGCAGCCGCCCTTGCCCTTGCAGGAGTTCTGGCCTTTACAGGCGTGCTTTTCCTTCACCGTCTTGTCGTCTTTCTTGTCCTGGTTCTGATCCTGCGCGTTGAAGGAAGTCTTCAACGAGGGGAGCAGAGTCGTGGCCTTGATTGCCGAAGCTGTCCCGGCGAACATCCCCGCGAACGCCGCGCCAGCCAGCAGAGCCTTGGTCGTTTTGGTCATATTGGTAGTCTCCTGTCGATTCGAATGAGGAACCAAACACCGTCCGTACGCTTTATCCGCCATGGGCATCGCGAAACTAGCTGCTCGGCTTCACCAGACTGGCTTCCGTTGCGATTTCGTGGCGGCTTCTGACGTTTTGACAAAGATGCTCGGTCCGCTGAATGGGAGTCTCGGGAAACTCAAAGGTTTCACCCTATCTAGCAGGGAGGGCGGCTCGGTTCGGCCAAAATCCTCAGAGCCTGCACAAGCAAGTGAGATGAGCCTGTCTTCCGAAAATTTCCGGGATTCACAGCAGGGGCGCAGTTACAGACACGGAACCGCTGGGGGGAGATGCCGAATCTCGAAGGAGTGACCTCTTTAATTTTGATCCCGCGTGAAACCTTTCGCTTGCCGGGGACTCACATCAGGCTGACACTCTTCGAGGACGACGAGGCAACGGTCTCTGACCTCCGCATCGAGGGGTGGCCAGCCCCTCTAATGGTGGGGTGACGGAATGCAGCGTGGTCTATCACAAATCTTGTTTTGCTAGGAGCACAGAATGGCAGACGTGAAGCTTGTAGTCATATATCCGCGTCCGAAAGATGTCGATGTTTTCGAGAAGGTCTATCAGGACGAGCATGTGCCGATAGCCGTCGCGAAACTAGGTGGCAAGACCAAGATTGTCGCAACCAAGATACTCGGTTCACCGCAAGGCACTGCTCCTTTCTACCGTATCGCGGAGGTTTATTTCCCGTCGATGCAAGCCCTGGAAGTATGCGCGGCGTCGGAAGGCGGCAAGGAGGCGCTCGCTCACGCGGTGAAGATTTCCTCGGGTGGAACGCCAATTTTTTTGGTGGCCGAGGAAGAGACTTTCACATTCACCAAAACGGTAAACGCGTAACCAGAAATCGGTGGTCGTCCCCAGCCTATCGGTACGGCCACTGTCAGATTTGTCACCGCTATAATTAATCTCGCAGGCGGATCCGGTGCCGCTCTTTCTGGGTCTCCTGGGATTCCGGTCGTTTCCGCGTGGGCGCACGGTCGACTGTTCTTCGACGCAGCGGGGCGCCGGGGACAGACGGGGCGTTTTCTAATATTGCTCGTGGCGCTCCGGATGCGCGCCAATATGCAGGATGTAATACGCTAGGCTATCCTGTTTTCCGAGGAAAACATGAGCCTGCTGACGATCATCCGCACCATTGCGCAACCGCTAGTTGCAATCCTTCTCTTGTTTCCAGCGCTGGGCCAGCACCCAGCCGCTTCCATCCCTTCCACTGGTTTTGCGGGGCTGGATGAGTACCGGGCGTCGCGGATTTCCATCTACACGGACGATTTCGGGCAACTGGCACGGTATCGGGAGGCCAACGCCGCGCTGGCGCCGCCGGCGGCGGGCGAAAGCCGAGTGGTTTTCCTAGGCGACTCCATCACCGACTACTGGAAGTTGCCAGATTATTTCCCCGGCAAGCCCTATATCAACCGCGGCATCGATGGGCAGACCACGCCCGAGATGCTGGTGCGTTTCCGCCGGGATGTGATTGAGCTGCACCCCAAAGTGCTGGTCGTGCTGGCGGGAACCAACGACATCGCGGGCGTCACCGGGCGCACGTCGAACGAGGACATCGAGGCCAACTACGCTTCCATGGCCGAGCTGGCGCGGGCGCACGGGATCCGGGTGGTGTTTGCGTCCGTCCTGCCGGTGCATAACTACACGCACGATGCCGAGGAGTCTTTTGCGCTGCGTCCGCGTGACAGAATTCTGGCGCTGAACGAATGGCTTAAGAACTACTGCGCCAAGAACCGTTTTGTGTATCTGGACTACTTCAGCGCCCTGGTTGACGAGCGGGGCATGCTGAAGCGCGCGCTGGCGGACGACGGGCTGCACCCAAATGATGCCGGGTATAAGATCATGGCGCCGCTGGCGGAGAAGGCGATTCGGAAGGCGCTGGCGGAAAACAGAGCGCTGTAGTGGCCGACCTTCAGGCTTGCCCTGACGGAGGAATGGGCCGGTGGTTTCGTTTTTCGCGGATTTCGGATGGCCAGTCTAAAGTCTGGCCACTACAACTGCCGGCGGGGATTACCAGCCTGAAGGCTGGCCACTACAAATCGAGCAGCGCTCAACAACGAGTCTTCTATTTGCCGACGTTTGCCAACAAATGCAGTAAACTGTGAGCGTGAATTTTGAATGGGACCCGGCCAAGGCCCGAGGCAACCGCCGCAAGCACCGGGTAACGTTTGAGGAGCCGCCACGGTCTATGGCGACGCCCTGGCGCTGACGTATCCAGACCCGGATCACTCAATTTCGGAGCAGCGGTTCATCACCATCGGAATATCGACCTCCAAACGGGTTTTGATCGTGGCCCATGCCGAGCGCGGCGATTCTATCCGGATTATCAGCGCTCGGAAAGCTACACATAGCGAGCGAAAAAAATATGAAGAAAACAACTAGGAAGCGAAAACCGGCAAGCGACCTGCGGCAGGAGTACGACCTGTCCAGCCTGAAGGGCGGAGTCCGGGGAAAATACTTCGAACGCTATCAGTCGGGCACAAATCTCGTGCTTCTCTCCCCGGATGTGGCCCGACATTTCCCAAACGAACAGTCTGTCAACTCTGCCTTGCGCGAATTAATCCGTGCCGGCAAACGCCCGCTGCACCGCGCTCGATAGCCGCGCAACAACCTAAACTCACTCAAACTATTTGTCAGCACGGCCCGTAGTGGCCGACCTTCAGGCTTGCCCTGACGGAGGAATGGGCCGGTGCTTTTTGTTTTTCGCGGGTGCCGGATTGCCAGTCTAAAGACTGGCCACTACATAGGCGACCAAAGGCGCGGCCCTGTCCCCAGTCATCCAGTCATCCCAGTCATCCTCCCGTACCACAATTGGGGTAGGGAGAAACGCGCCTTCCGTAGTGCAAAAAGATCATTCCATCGCGTGATGCGCCGCTCCTAGTCATCCTGTAAATGAGGATGGGAGACCCAAACCACGATGACTCGGCGAGTGCCGCAGCACGGGGATTCGGGGCAAAGTAAGGAGCAGAGCTATGAAGACGCATTCCATCATTTCCTGGTACCGGATTTTGCGGGTGCATTATCGCTGGCCGATGTTTCAAGCAATCCGCTACGCCCTGTGGCTGGCGCGATAGGAAGAGGGCGCGGAGTAGGACTTTAACGTGTTGCCATGGTCCCTCTGCTTCATGGCCGACGTTCGCGGGGCGCGAACGAGGGAGAAAGTCGGCCATTCCGGTCGGGATGACTGAACGGAGGAGGCTGACCCGCTGTAACTTAGTTGGCCTCTGTGCATCCATATGGCACACTCCGGACGGATGAACTAAGATTGCGCCGCTGGTATCACCGCGAGTGGAATCTATTGCGCAGAGGTTCAGAATGGCGACAAACGCAACACAAGCAGGAAGCGCCGCAGGCAGCTTCGGCGGGCGGTCCGAGGCAGCAATGGGCCTGGCACTTATTCGTCTGACGATTGGCGCGATGTTCTTCTGGGTGTTCTTCGAGAATAAGGGGAAGGGCCTGTACACGCCGGGAGGCTACGCGGGGCTGATCAATTACTACATCAAGTCGAGCCATTCACCGGCGATATGGAAATGGGTTATGGGAATTATGGCCAGCCACGCGACGCTGGCTGCGCCCATGCAGGGCGTGGCAGAGTTTTCGCTGGGAGTCCTGCTGTTGTTTGGTCTGTTCACACGCCCGGCCGCTGTTATCGCGTTCTTTTTACTGGGCAGCCTTTGGATTTCGGAATTGGGTACGTCGTGGATCTGGGAACTGCTGGTTCCGGTGATGGCATCGCTTGGACTGGCGATAGGGCGCGCGGGGCGCACCTGGGGCATCGATGCAATTCTGGCGCGACGGAACCCCACATCGCTGTTGTGGTGAACAAGGAATCCGCTTGCGAGTATCGGTAATTATTCCAACCCATAACGAAGCGCAGGCGATTGGGCGTGTGCTTGCGGATCTGCCTTCCCAATTGGTCACGGAGGTTATCGTCGTCGACAGCAATTCGACGGACGGGACGCCCGATGCCGCGCGGAAGCTCGGGGCACATGTTGTCGAAGAGCCTCGACGGGGATACGGGCGCGCTTGCTTGACCGGGCTTGCGAATGCGCAAAAACCGGACGTGGTGGTTTTCCTGGATGGCGACTACAGTGACCGCCCCGCGGAGTTGCCGATTCTGCTGGCTCCGATCATCGAAGGCCGCGCGGACATCACGCTCGGTTCGCGCCTGGGCGGCCAGAATAACGCCGGTGCTCTGCCGTGGCATCAGGCCTTCGGCAATCACCTTGCCGCGGGCATGATCCGGCTGTTGTACGGCGTGAAAATCAGCGACCTCGGCCCGTTTCGCGCCGCCCGTGCCGAAGTGCTGCGGGCCCTGGCGCTCGAAGAGACTACCTACGGCTGGGCGGTGGAAATGATCGTGAAAGGCGCCATCGCGGGATTCCGCATCGTGGAAGTTCCCGTGAGCTACCACCCGCGCATCGGCAAATCAAAAATCAGCGGTACGGTAAAGGGCACGATTGGGGCGGGGTGGTTCATCCTGAGCCGCATCGTGTTGTATTCTTTTCGACGCCGGAGAGCGGGATTGCCCCGGCCGGCGTAAGTACCGATACACCTCTATGGAATCCACAAGCCCGACATCCGAGTCTCTTACTCATCCAAACCGCACCTTGGTCATTATGGCGAAAGCCCCACGGCCCGGCATGGTCAAGACGCGCCTGACGGAAAGCTTTTCGTCTGCCGCCGTGATCGCGCTGTATCGCTGCCTTTTGGCGGACACTCTGGACCTGGCCAAGTCATTGACGGGCGTTGAGGTCGCAGTGGTGTGCCCCGAGCCGGATCAGGAAGAACTGGCGCAACTGGCAGGCAATACAGTGCAGGTAGTGGCGCAAGAAGGCGAAGGCCTCGCCGCCGGACTCAACTTTGTATTTCGCCATTTCACCGCTGCCGGCCGCCATCGCGTGATCGCGTTTAACAGCGACAGCCCGCATCTTGCTCCGGCGGTTCTGGAGAGCGCGTTCGAAATACTTGCCAAGCACGACGTGGTTGTCGGGCCAACCAATGATGGAGGCTACTATCTGGTTGGCGCGAAGGCCGCTCATCCAACGCTCTTCGAAAGCGATGGTCTGGGAACAAAGACCGCGCTCGAGAGATTACTGGCGCGCACCAAGGACTTGAAGCTCTCGACCGGTTTCTCCGAACCCTTTTATGATATCGACGTCGCCAACGACCTGATTCAGCTGGCTCGGGAATTGCAACTTGCTCCCGCAAAGGCCCCGAGGACCGCTCGATGGTTCACGGAATGGCAGCCGGCAATCGGGCAACTAGGCCACCGGGCGGGCGGCCCATAATTCACTGCATCCAGTGACCTTTGTGCTTCATCCAACCGGCACACGTATCACACACTGAGGAGGAAATTCATGACCAAGTTGCGCCTTTGTATGACGATCTCTTGCCTGTTGCTGGGGGCCGCGTTCTTTGCGGGCACTTCCCACGCCCAGACGCGCCCAGCCATAGTCGAACAGCTCGCCAAGACCTACGGCCTTGATTCGTACGGACAGCTCGACGCGGTCCGCTACACCTTTAACCTGGATCTTCCAGCCCTGAAGTTGAAGCTGTCTCGCACCTGGACTTGGGAACCCAAGACCGGCGCAATCACCTATGAATCCAAGGACAAAGACGGCAAGCCGGTGAAGGTCAGCTACAACCGGAATCAGATGGCTAACGCTCCCGCCGAGGTGAAGGACAACGTCGATCCGGGCTTCGTCAACGACAACTATTGGTTCCTCTTCCCATTCCACGCCTACTGGGATACCAGCGCCAACGTCACCGTGACGGAGAAAGCGAAACTGCCCATCGGAAAAGGTACGGCAACACTCGTGTCGGTGAAATATGGCTCGGAACTCGGCGGGTATACGCCGGGGGATACGTGGAATCTATACGTCGGAGCAGACGGCCGAGTCGTGCAATTCGTCTATCTGCGCGGCGGCCCGAAGAAACCGAGCAACGTCACGACGACCTGGGCAGGCTACGAGAAGGCGGGCCCGCTGCTCGTCTCAACCGACCATCGCGGAACCGCGGACGGCAAGCCGGCGCGCATTTTCTTTACGGGTGTGGCCTACAAGCTGGCGGGATCAGACAAGTGGATGGACGCGACTCCGGCTAAGTAACGCCGCATTTCCGTTTGAACCACGGCTAACGCGCAATCACAACCGTGGTGCAGGAACTGCCAACTTTGGGGAGATCGCGATTCGCGGCCATGCGAAGTTCCAGCCGCGGGCGCTCTCCCCGAATGATCGGGCAATAAAAATCCGGTTGCAGCAGGGCTGCTTGCAAGCGGCGCCGTCCGGCGCATCCCCCATGACACGTGTCTCGAAACTCGCAAGACCGGCACGCTTCGGGAAGTGTGCGCGCCTGCTCAAACGGCCCAGAGTTCAATATCCCGGCCCCTGAAGAAATCAACTCGGCCAGCGGCTCGCCGAAGCCCGGCCAATAAACGCACGGCTGCGTCGTCGCGCGCGGCGTCACTCGCACTGTGCTGACGCCGCATCCACCTTCCAGCGGCGGCAACCCAGCCATCGCGCGAACCAGCGGCTCGCCAATGGCGATTACATCCGTGCTCTCGAAAAGGGTGCGGAACCCTTGCCAGTATTCTTCGTAAGTAAGCGCGTAAAGATCGGACCGCACCGCCTGATAAACGTTCACGCGCAGCGGAGCGCCAAAACGTTTTGCGACCTGAGCGACCTCCGTCAGCCGCAAGTAGTTTGACTTCATCATCACCGCAATAATCGTCACCGGCACACCCAGGCGCACGCAGCGCTCCGCTTGTTGCTGAATCAGTTCCCAGTTGCCCGCACCGCGCTGGGCATCCTGCTCCGCCTGGGTAGGGTAATCCAGAGAAAACTCAATATCGTGAAAGGCGCGCAACTCGTCGTCTTCCAGACAGGCCACGCTGTGCCCGTTGGAAGTGATCGTCAGCTTGATGGAGAATTCGCGCAGGTAGCCAAGAATGGCCTTAAAGTCCGGATGCATGCCGTTTTCGCCGGTCCCCAGATTCACCGAGCGGATCGGCAATCGTTCCATGACAGCCTTCACTTGCTCCAGCGACAACCGATCCGCCCGGGTCGGATCCCGGTAGCAGAACGAGCACGAAAGGTTGCACTCGTTGGTAAGCCCAAGCCCAAGCGAAATCGTGGCATCCGGCGGCCTAGCCTGGGGTAAAACGCTGGAAACCTGGAGTGGTTCGTGGGTCACGCGCAATCCAATCACTCGTAAGAATCAGTGTCCCGCAGGGGGGAGCAGCCGCGCAACCGACAAATCAGCGGGAGAAGTGGGGAGTGACCGGTAAAGAGTGACCCCATAGCATCTCCGTAGCGCCGGAGGCGCGGCATAACTTAGCCCAGTGCGTAAGCGCTGGGTAGGTAGTGTATAAAGATGCAAAGCGCCGGAGGTGCGACACGTGTCCCATACGTATGCGCAAAACGTAATTCACGTCGTATTCAGCACCAAAGATCGCCGCAAACTCATGCCGAATGAATTTCGCCCGCAAATGTGGGCCTACGCAACCGGTATTTGCAAAAAGTTCGACATTCTCGTTCTCGCCGTGGGAGGGATGGAAGATCATATTCATTTGCTCGTCCAGATTCCTCCAACATTACCGCTGGCAAAGGCCGTTCTTGCCATCAAATCGAATTCTTCACGATGGGCGAATGAGGAAGGGCGCAAGTTCGCGTGGCAACAGGGGTACGGAGCGTTTAGCGTCAGCAGCTCTGTTGTTCCCACAGTCATTCGGTACATACAGAATCAGGAGACTCATCACAGAAGGATGAGCTTTGATGCGGAATTTCTCGCCTTGTTGAAAAAACACGGGATGGAATACGATCCGAAATTTGTTTTTGGCTAGGTGCCGCGCCTACGGCGCTCGAGTTTATCCTGACTTTCGTCCCCAGCCCTTACGGGCTGGGCTAACTTCTGTCACGCCTCCGGCGTTTGTCGAGATTGAGAAATGTGCGGGTGGCACCTCCATAGCGCCGGAGGCGCGGCATAACTTAGCCCAGCGCGCTTGCCCTGAGCAAAGTCGAAGGGTAAGCGCTGGGTAGGGGGTGCACAAAGTTGCCAAGCGTCGGAGGTGCGGCACGTGTCCCACACATACGCGCAAAACGTAATTCACGTACTATTCAGCACCAAAGATCGCCGCAAACTTATTTCTTGCCCGCGAAGGGTGTGCCAACCACCCCGAACTGCCTTCCTAGAAGCTATTCTGTATCTCCTCCCACTCCTCGTTCTCACCGTGCTGTTCGATAAGATAAGTCGTTATGTTCTCAAGGATTTGATAAACGTGTTCCATTCCCTGACGGAGGTAAGCAAAATCATAGTCAAATCGCTCACCCCCCTCCTGAGGATAACGGAAGGCGAATCCCTTTTTGTCTCGCTCGTCAAACTCCAAAATGCACTTTTCAACAAATGGGATGTCATAGGAAGCCCAAACAGCTGGATCGATCTTCGGCATCGCATCGCTCAGCACCATTTTCCATAAATCAGCGAGGCCGTGTATCCTCCGCACCTCTTGCACGTCGTTCAGTGCGGCGTTCTTGTCGTGCCGCACGAGATGGCGCCCCCGCACGATAATTTTCTTGAGGGCAAGCTCAAGATAATGACGGAACATAAAAACTGCGGCGATACCTTCGATTTCAGGAAAACCCCGACCTTTTGATAGATTGTCGATGATGGCTTCGCTCGCGCGGTAAAAACTCTCCTTAAAGCTGATCCAAGGCTTGCTTGCGTCCTGCACGTAGACAAATGGACGGTAATCCCATTTCTCAAACGCCGTGTATCCGTAGTCCGGGAATGATTCCGGTTCCGTCGATTCTTCCTCGTGCATACGCGCCCCCCAATTTACTGCACACTTTATAATTGTACGATTAGGGAATGATCGATCGCTACAGGATCAAGAAATCGGAAAAATCGGGGCTGACGGGATATTCTCTTCGATTTATTAAGCTACTGAAATACAAGAAAACTTTCTGTCTGTCCCCAATTTTCGGCTTCTTATTAAGACTTGGGGAACTGTCTATATAATTACGGCAACTCAACCTTCGCTCAGTTGACTTCGCGAGCGCGCGAAGGATAGGCTGTCGGCATTGTATGAAAATAGTGCCTATGCTCGTCGTGACGTTCTTGCTTGCAGCATTGTTACAGGCGCAATCCAGTCAGAAGTCCACCGCAGCGAGGCAGGATGTTGCGAAGAAAGACCCGCCCACGTTGGGCTTCAACCGTATCAAGGACGTGTCGCCCGTCACTGATGAGGATGCCTATATGGAAGAATTGAAGATGAAGAAACAACTCCCAGATAATCCCATGGTCTACGACAAACGTGCCATGCACGAGGCGGCTTTGATGAACGAATTCATGGAGGGCTTCAAAGACTCGAAAGAATGCAACGGCATCACGTTCTACCTGAAAACTGACAAGAAACCCGACTTCGCCGTTCACATTATGGTGTCGGGCCACGATGACAAGAAAGCTGGCGAACAAGCATGGACTTGGATGCTCGGCTACCTGACAGACCCGAGTCCCGCTGATAAAGCTGGGCACGGCATGGGTGGGATGGGGATTCAATCAAATGCCAAACTCACGGCGAGGGATGTCTGCATGACCGTTTGGGATGACGTAGACCCAAATCACTTCAAGAAGCCGGGCGGAAAAATCGAATAGTCAAGCCCCATGTGCTCAACCCTCTCAACTTTGTTCGCTTGGCTGGCGGCGCATGAACAATCTCTAGCAATCTGGCTGGAAGGACTCGCTCTTGTCGCAATCTTTGGTTTGGAGTTGAAGGAATATAGGAGACAGGGGCGGGAACGGATAGAGCAGCACGAGGAGTCGGTCGCTCAGATGACGATAATGCAGAGCCAAGCCGACGCCACCAGAGATAGCGCCACTGCAGCGAAAGAGGCAGCGGAAGTCGCCAGAATCACCGCTGGCATACTCGTGCAGACCGAACGAGGTCGCATCATTATCTATTGGGATCAAGTGGCTCACATGGACTTAAGTCCGACCGGAATCCACGACGGACGCCTAGAGCACTGTTTCAACTGGGCTTGCGGAAATACTGGAAGAACCCCAGTTCAGTTGACCAGCACTTACTCGAGATTTATCGTCGTTGAGAAATTGAGTGACTTACCAGAAACCCCCGAATGCCCTGTTGGTGATGAGAAGCCTTATATTGGAGAGCCACTGCAGCCTAAGAAAGTAGGACGACCGCAAACAGATTGGTTCGCTGTTCCCTTGGAAACGACTGTTTCATTTGAAGAGATTCAAACGCGGAGCCGATCAGGCGGCTGCCTCCTCTACGCGTACGGGTATGCACGATACATGGACATTTGGGACAACCCCCATGTGGCCCGCTTCGGCGTTGTCCGAGTAATCACTGACAGCCTTATGACCGATTTTTGGAAAGTTGCAGGGCCGGAAGCATACAATCGAAGCGAATAAGCCACACTCAGTACAGGCCGGGCGCCCTGGGTTCCGGTTTTTGGTACCTAGGTCTTTGGTCACCTCGGCTCTACCCTTCCCATAGCTCTTGACTCTCAACTTCTGATCCCCGGCCGTTACTCTTTCAGCGCAAAATCGTTCCAGTACTATAGAATACTATTGCATAATAATTACTCGTATGAGAGAGTCGTGTATGACCGCGCGGGGATTGGTATCTCTACACAGCCCGCCTCTTCTCGGCCGAAAACCCTCCTCAGCTAAGCCCCGTGTTTCCATCAGTTCAAAACTGATAGAAAACACACAACTTCAAGTCCTTTATTTTGGCCACTTACGAAAAACAGGGGGGAGGGGGAGTTGCCAATTTGCAATGATCGAACCTCAGATTGGCCATTCCATCGGCAAGTGCGGCAAATCACGGTGCATGGACTTTGAAATGAGGTCCTTCGGCTATCCTCGTCGGATAGCCTCAGGAAGACAGTTTTTTTAGGCGGCGGAGGCGTCGAAGGCTTGGCCTTCGGCTAGGACGTGGTCGGGGACGCGGCGGAGTTCGCGGATCAGGCGGAACCAGGAGAGTAGCTTCAGGCCGTAGAAGGTGAGATCGATTTCCCACCAGTAGAAGCCCTGGCGGGCGGAGGCCATGAAGTAGTGGTGATTGTTGTGCCAGCCTTCGCCGAGCGTGACGAGCGCGAGCAGCCAGTTGTTTTTGCTGGTGTCCGCGGTGGGAAAGCGGCGCTTGCCGAAAATGTGCGAGAGCGAATTGATGGTGAACGTGCCGTGCCACAGGAAAACGGTGCTGAGGAAAAAGCCCCAGATCAGCAGCGGCCAGGAGCCGATGAGCCAGAGCGCGACGCCCAATGTGATGGGCGGCACCAGGTAGTATTTGTTGAGCCAGCGAAGCTCGGGAAATTTGGCGAAGTCGCCGATGTAGTCGAAGCGCGTGCCGTTGTAGCGGTCGGAAAGAATCCAGCCGATGTGCGACCACCAGAAGCCGAAGAGCGTGGGCGAGTGGAGGTCCTCCTCCAGATCGGAATAGCGGTGATGGTGGCGATGGTGGGCGGCCCACCAGAGAACGCCCTTTTGCGAGGAGGACATGGCCATAAAAGCGATGACGAATTGAAACCAGCGGCTGGTTTTGAAGGAGCGATGGGAAAAATAACGGTGATAACCGGCGGTGACGAAGAACATGCGCACTTCGTAAAGCGCGAACGCGGTGAGGAGATAGGACCACTTGAACGGAAAGAAAAAGATGCCGAGCGCGGCCAGGTGGATCAGGCCGAACGGGATGAGCGAAACCAGGTGGAGGTGGGCTCCATTGGGGAGGGGGATGGACAACGGTCGTGCAACAGAGGCCATCGAGAGCTGCTCCTGCGCGGGTATTCCGCGAATGTGGTTCAGGCGCGCAAGAGTGGAGCGTGGGCAGCGCCAAAAACTACACTTTCAGTGTATGGGTGGGGGATGTCGGGGTCAACTTCACCAAAGTACAGGTGTGACGAGAGGTGGAACAAAAAGCAGATCCCTCATCCCGCAGAAACCGCGGGATTCGGGATGACGAGGAAGGAAGAGGCGGAAGAACACAGGCTGAAGCCTATGCTACAGGGGGACGCTTAGGAACAATCGCGGGGGATGTGCTATCGTGCCTTTGGAACACTCGAAGAGGAGAGCAACTTCGCATGGCTGAACGTCCCGTATTGGTTGGCTTGATACCGCAGGCTGTGGTGCTGGATCCCGGGGATCAGGTCAGCTGGCTTTCCGACGCGGGGAATTTGCGCGTGGAGTTCGACTCCAACCGCTGCCCGTTTTCCTCGAACGTGTTTCAGGTGCCCGCGGGAATGCGATTGATGAGCGGGCCGACGATTCCCGGAACGAAGCCGGGCAGCTTCAAGTATCGCCTGTGGCTCAACGACCAGATGGTCGGGCGCGGCGAAGTGATCGTCCGGTAGGAATCCTGCACAGGCTGAAGCCTATGCTACCTGGCCCGGCGAAGTGATCGTTCTGTAGACACGCGAACGAAAAGCGCCCGCCTCGGAAGGCATCCGCTACAAGCAGAAGTTGAAATTACTTCTGCTTGGCGATGATCAGGTCCTTGATCTTGTCGTAAGTGGCCTGGGGAATAATCTTCTTCTTCACCAGGTCGGTCTTCTTGGCGTAGGGGCGGCCGTCGATGATTTTCTTGGAATAGGCCGCGCCAATTCCCGGAAGCGCGTCGAGTTGTTCCTTGGTGGCGCTGTTGATATCCAGCAGCGAGGCGGCCGCAGGTTTCGCCGCCGGCATGGTGGTGCTTGGCGTCTGGGGCTGAGGCTGCGATACGACGATTCCGACGCCCAGCATGAGCACGAGCGCCAACATCAAAATGCGGCCGAGATTTTTCTTCATTTCGCTTTCTCCTTTAAATTTGAAATCGTTCCGGACATGGAAAAGCTAATTCTTTTCTGAGGCGCGATAACCCGCCTTAACCGCGTCGGCTTCCGACATGTATTTTCCTTGCTTGGTCTTGCCGTAATAGCGGCTTCCCGGTTTGTGGTAGATCCCGGAGTCCGTATTCACCCAGACCATGCCGTTGCTGTTGGCAGGGGGAGCCTGTTGAGCCGCTGGCGTTGGCGCGGGCTTCGCCGCAGGTGCAGCGGATGCAGCGGGCGCTGGAGCAGCAACTGGAGCAGTGGCGGGTTTTGCGGCCGGAGTCGCAGCAGGCGCCGCGGTTGGAGTGGGTTTTGCCGCGGGAGTTGCAGCCGCTGGTGGCGCCGCAGCCGCTGGAGCGGAAGCGTCAGATGTAGCGGCCTTCTTTGACTTGGTGGATTTCTTTGGGGTCGCGGCCGGGGTATCGCTTGCCGCGGGCGCCGCAGCAGCAGTGTCCGCCGCGTCCGACTTCGTGGTTTTCTTGGATTTTGAAGTTGTCGAACCGGCGCTGGCGGCCGCTGTAGAATCGGCTGGCGCATCGGCCTTCTTCGACTTTGAGGACTTCTTCGCGGCAGTCGTATCGGCCGTGGCGGAGCTATCGGACGCATCGGCTTTCTTGGACTTAGTGGATTTCTTCGCCGCCGAGGTGTCCGCGGTTGCCGGCGCATCCGCCGTGTCCGTCTTCTTGCTCTTGGTAGATTTCTTGGTCGTTGAGGAATCGGGGGCCGCTGCGGTGTCATCCGGCGTGGTGGGCTTTTTCTTCTTCTTGGACTTCGCCGCGGTGGTATCGGTCTGGTCGGTCGACGCGGGCGTTTGCGCCGCCTGCGCTGCCTTTGCCGAGCGCAGGGTCAGGTTCGCCAGCACGAGGAGAAGGGCAACAAGCAGAGCTACATGGAACCGGCTTCGAGTTTGAATCATTTTAGGTGAGATCCTTTCACCGTCTGCGCATCCGGCTCTCTGCCTGGCACACGGATGAGCGTGCCTCGGGCGGGTGACAGAGAATTCAAACGATCGCAGCGCGGTCTTCCTGGTTGAATTGGGGGAATGATGTGCGAGAGGCCAGGCGAAGTCAAGCAGGGATTACCCGACGGGACCCGGGAATGGGTTCTGGGCTATGGTGGAACTGGAAATTCGGGCGTTCGATCAGTCGCCGGCGAGTTGGACGCGACCGGATTCCATGGATTCGGCAAGGCCGCGACGGACAAAGCCGAGGGCCGAGGCGGGGGCATCGCGCTCCGGATCGAGCGAGACGATGGCGGCTTTGCGGGGGAATTCGTTGCGGCGGTCGAGTTGCAAACCGGCGTCTTTCAGGAATTCGGCGGAGAAACCCATGTCTTCGGCGCGATCCACGCCCCAAAACCAGAGCTTTTCCTCGTTGCGCTGAAGGAAGTGCAGGGATTCTTCGAGCTTCTTCATGGCGCGATCGAAGGAGGATGCCAGGAAGAAGACTCCGAGGGACCAGGCATGGCGGGGATACTGCACGCGCATCCGGATGCAATATTTGCCGTTCTGGTTCTTTTCAATGCTGCAGCGATAGTCATTGCGAGACTGAGAAGTACGTCCTGCCATGGATTCAACCTTTTTGAGAGGGTATGCAGCGGCCCCGAATCGAGTGCCGAGCAAGCTGGCCAGAGTTTGAAGAATAAACCACCCCGCCAAGGCCACCTTATTCGGACTGCAATAGGCTACTGGGTGGGGCCTGCGAGGGCAAGTGGGTGTGTCGTTAAAATTTAACTTCTTTATTTACTATTGGATAGGGAAGTTCTTGGAGCTGCCGAAATCTCCAAATACACTCATTTTTTCGGGATAGAGCTTGAGCTTGCCTTCCTGTTTCAGCCGGTCATTCAGGGAAGTTTGGAAAGCGCTGAAGGCCAGTTCGCGCTTCTGTTTGAGCAAAGCGTCCGTGATTTCCTTCTTTTGCTTGTCGAAATCGGCGGGATTTGCATCTTGCCGCTCGACCACCTGGTAGACGGCCCAGTTGGAGCCGAGGTTGAGGGCCGGACCAACCTGGCCAACTTTAAGGGCAAATGCGGGAGCTAGTTGCTTGCCGCTGCCAAGATTGGCGACGGAACCGTTACGGGCGAATGGGTCGCTGGTTTTCGGATCGAGACCCAATGCTTTTGCTGCGGCGGCAAATTTTTCGCCGGATTTCACCCGCTTTTCGAGTTCCTCGGCCTTGGTCTTTGCGAGTTCATTGGACTTCTGTTGCTTATATTCGGAGACGATTTTGTCGCGCACCTCTTCGAGGGTGCCCTGATGCGCCGACAGGGACTGTTGCAAGGAAAGCACGACGTAACCGCGATCCGTGCGCAGCGGCAGGCTGAGGTCGCCCTGGCGGAGGTGGAAGATTTCGTCTTTCACGTCTTGTCCGTTTCCCAGTTCCAGCACCGGTTCGCCCGGGCCCACCGGGTGAGTCTGGGCGATGGTAAGGTGATATTTCTGAGCCAGTTGATCGAGGGTGGTCTTGTTGGACTGGCGGATATCGGCGGAAATCTGGTCCGCGATCGTGGATGCCTGCTGGTCGACTTTGTTCAACAGATAGTTGGGGCGAAGGCTGTCTTTCACTTCGTCGAACGTCCTGGTGTGAGCGGTTTCCTTGTCCAGGACCTTGATGATGTGAAATCCATACTGAGTTTTGATGAGGTCGGAAATGTCGCCTTTGTTGAGGCTGAACGAAGCCTTCTCGAACTCCGGCACCATTTGACCCGGCAACACCCAGCCAACATCTCCTCCCTTGGCTTTGGAGCCTGGGTCTTCGGAATACTTTTTGGCCAAATCCTCGAAGTTGGCGCCTTTTTTCCTGGCTTGCGCCAGGATATCTTCGGCTTTTTTCCTGATTTCAGCGACTTCCGCGTCGGTCTTGCCGGTTGTTAAAAGTAAAATATGCTCGACGTGAACCCGGTTTGGCACCTGGAACTGCTGAATATTATCTCGGTAGACCTTGTTCAACTCGTCGTCGGTCACCACAGTGCTCTGGCGAAGCTGGGTCAGGTCCAGCAGCGTGTAGCGGATCACACGCTTTTCGGGTATCTGGAACTTGGCCTTGTTCTGGTCGTAGTAGGCCTTGATTTCGCTATCGGACGGCGCAATTTTGCCTTCGAGGTCTTCGGGCTTGATCAGTGCGTAGTCCAACTTCACTTTTTCGTTCTGAGATTTGAACTCCTGCTGAATCTCCGCCGGGCTGGCGCTGATGCCGTCGGTAATCAGCTTGCGAAGCTTTTCCTCCACCAAGCCCTGCTTCACCAGGTCCTCGAAGACGGGGACGGTCAGCTGGAACCGTGTCTGGACTTCGCGGGTGTAGGTATCCATGCCGGCAAAGGTGTCGCCGTTGAAGGCGGCCGGCACGTACATCTTGATGCGGTCGGCGCGATCCTGGTCGCTGACGGTGACGCCGATACGCTTGGCCTCAAACTCAACTTCCTTTTGAAAGACGAGCTGGTTGAGGATGTTCCGCGCGTAGAGGCCTTCCAGCGGCTTGGGTATCTGGTTTTGACGGCGGATCTGGTCCAGCTGCTGGCGCACCTCGCCCATGGTGACGCTCTGGTCGCCGATTTTGGCGAGCACATCGGTAGAGCCCTCGGTGGTGTTAGTGCCCTGGGGCACCAGGTACAGCAGCATGCTGAGGGCGATGAACGCGATCACAACGCCGAAAAGAACTCGTTTGCCAGTTTTCTGGTCCTCAAATACTCCAGCCATTCCAGATGTCTCCTGAGGTGATGAACAAACTTAGGATTATAGAGGATTGCGGGCGAAACCCCCAAATGAAGTTACGGGCCGCCGGGGGGCAGCTTCCGAGTCGATGATCCGTTTAGGCCTGGGCGGCGGAAACCGAAAGTCTTGCGGCTTCCCAGGCGGCGATGCCGCCGGCGAGTTCGCCGACCGAGGTGAATCCGCCGCGCTTCAGAAGGCTGGCGGCGATGGAAGAGCGGTAGCCTCCCGCGCAATAGACCAGCAAGGGGCGATCGTTCGGAAGGCTCTTCAGATTTTCCGCGAGGTGATTGAGGGGCATGCTGACGCTGTGTTCGATGTGTTTCTGAGCGCGCTCGCGCGGCGCGCGGACATCGATGACAAGTGGGGGCTGGTTCGACGCGAGGAGTTCGGCGGCGAACTGCGCGCTTAGGCGCTCCGTGAACGCAACCAGGTCGGGACGCGATTCGAGGCTGCGCAAACCAGTTTGCAGATATCCGGCGATGTGGTCGAATCCGATTCGACCGAGGCGAAGGGCCGATTCGGTTTCACGGGCCGGGTCCGCGATGATCACAATCGGGTGCGTGTGATCGAGCACCGTTCCAGCCCAAGTGGCGTACTGGCCTCCCAGCCCGATGTTGATGCTGCCCGCCAGATGCGCGGCGGCAAATTCGTACGGGTCGCGTGTGTCCAAAATCTGGGCGCCCGCCGCTTGCATGGACAAGACTTGATCGAGCGTGAGCGGTTTCAATTCGCGCTCCAACGCTTCATCGAGCGTGGGGCGTTCCTTGCTGTTCAGGACAGCGTCGTAGACAAAATACGGCGGGGCTTCGGGCTGGTCGGTGGTAACCAACTCAACAAACGCCTGCTTGCTCATCGGTTGCAGCGCGTAGTTGAGGCGGCGTTGCTCGCCGATGGTGGAAACCGTTTCCTTGCTGATGGCTCGGCCACAAAGAGAACCGGCGCCGTGCGCGGGATAGACCAGGCTGGCATCGGGCAAGCCCAGGAGTTTCGTTTGCAGCGAGTCGAAGAGCATTCCGCCAAGATCCGCGGCGGACCAGCCTAGCGCCACGCGCAAATCTGGGCGGCCCACGTCTCCAATGAAAAGGGTGTCGCCGGTAAGAACAGACTGCGGTTCGCTTTCGCTGCGGGTGAGATCGTAAACCAGGATGGAGATCGACTCGGGAGTGTGCCCGGGGGTTTCGAGCACCTTGAGCCGGACGCTGCCAAACTCGACCACACCTCCGTCGCGCAGCGGAGTGAACCGGTATTCGGCTTTGGCCCTGGCGCCAAGATAGATGGCGGCACCGGCGCGGTCGCGGAGTTCGAGATGTCCCGCGACGAAGTCAGCATGCAGGTGGGTGAGGAAAACGTGCTTGATTTGCAATTTGTGTTCGGCGGCAAAGGCCAGATACTGCGCGATGTCGCGCTGCGGGTCGACGACGGCGGCGGTACCTGTGAAATCGTCACCGATTAAGTACGAAGCGTGAGCAAGGCAATTCAGATAGAACTGCTTGAAGACCAAAGCGCCACCACCTTCGCTTTCCTTCGAGAGCATCCGTTTGATTCGGATTAGCCAAACTGAGTGCCAGTCTGCGAATCGTATGACCGCGCTGCCTGCGCGTCAATGCTATTACCGCGATTGCAGTTTTGCGCTTTTTGTTGGGCGGTAACTGAAAAGCTTCTGGCATTCATTGCGTAGGAAACCGCCGATGACGGGGACGCGGCGATTCCCTTTTTCGAGAACGAAGCGGCACGAAATGAGACAAGCGCGCCATTTGTAGACTTCGTTGCCGTGCTTGCGGCCATAGGCGTCGATGTCTTCCTGGGAGACTCCGAAGACGACGGCGCCGATTTTTGACCAGACACAGGCGCCGGCGCACATGGCGCAGGGCTCGTGCGTGGAATAAAGGACAAATTCGGGCAGGTAACGGCCGTAACCGCTGCAAACGTATTTGAGCATTTCGAGTTCGACGTGCTTAATGCTGGAACCCGAGGTTTTCACGCGGTTGCCGGCGCTGGCGATGATTGTTTCGTGCTTGCCGCTGACGCGGGTAATGACCGCGCCGATGGGATAATCACCGCGGTCGCCGGCGCGCTTGGCCTCGGCGATGGCAAGCTCCATGAACTTCTTTTTCGCTTTGTATGAGGCAGGAATCATGCGACCAGATTATATGCGTTTCTCGCGCCCATTTCTTGAATTCGGCCCAGTATGTCCTTGAACTATTGGACTGAGAAAGCAGGACAATTGCCTGTAACAGGGCCGTAGAGTACACTCCACAGCCAATGTCGGATACGGGCACGGTTCTTGGTCGGACCATTTCTCACTACAGCGTATTGGAAAAGCTGGGCGGCGGTGGCATGGGCGTGGTCTATAAAGCCAAGGACTCGCGCCTGGGCCGGAACGTGGCGTTGAAGTTTCTTCCTGACGACATTTCCCACGATTCGCAGGCCATCGAGAGGTTCCGGCGCGAGGCGCGCGCGGCTTCTTCTCTGAATCATTCCAACATCTGCACGATTTATGACATCGGCGAATTCGAGAACCGACCCTTTATTGCGATGGAGCTGCTCGAAGGGCAGACCTTGAAGCATCGCATCTCCGCCAAGCCGATGGCGATATCGGAAATCCTGGACGTCGGCATACAGATTGCCGACGGACTGGAAGCCGCGCATGCGAAAGGCATCGTTCATCGCGACATCAAACCCGCGAACATTTTCCTGGTGGAAAAAGGGCCGGCGAAGATTCTGGATTTTGGCCTGGCGAAGCTGGCGACGCAGCGGCAACAGATGTTGGAATCGGTCGGGGGTGGCTCGCAGCAGACGCAGACCCACATGGCCGACGTGGGAGACATGCTGACTAGTCCCGGGAGTTCCATCGGCACAGTTGCGTACATGTCGCCGGAGCAGGCGCGGGGCGAGGAGCTTGATCCGCGCTCGGATCTGTTTTCGCTGGGCGTGGTGCTGTATGAAATGGCCACGGGCATGGTGCCGTTTTCGGGCACTACTGTTGCGCTAATTTTTGACGGAATTTTGCATTCCGATGCGGCGCCGGCCACCAAGCTGAATTCGCGCTTGCCCTTTGCGATCGAAAACATTTTCGGCAAGGCGCTGGAGAAGGACGCGGATTTGCGGTACCAGACCGCGGCGGAGCTGCGTGCGGACATGAAGCGGCTGCGGCGGGATATCGATTCGAGCCGCCGGCCCGCCGCGGGAAAGGCCGATACATCATCCGCTTCCGTTGCCGCAGCCGCGCCAGTGAAAAAATCCGTGGCTGTCCTTTATTTCGAAAATCAGGGCGGGGGCAAGGAAGACGAATATTTCCGGGACGGCATGACCGAGGACATCATCACGGAGCTTTCGAAAATCACGCAGCTGCAGATTTTCCCCCGCTCGGAGATGCTGGCGTTTCGCGATAAACAGACCGCGGCGCCGCAGGTGGGCCAGCAACTGGGCGCGACATTTATTCTGGAGGGCACGATTCGTCGTTCCGGGAGCCGGCTGCGCATCACCGCACAGCTTGTGGAGAGTTCCACGCGGCATTCTGTGTGGGCCGAGAGATACGACCGGCAACTGGAAGACGTATTCGCGATCCAGGACGAAATTGCGCGCAGCATCGCGCAGGCGCTGCGCATCACGCTGACGCCGCAGGAAGAAAAAACCATCGGGCAGAAGCCGACGGAAAATACGCAGGCGTACGACTTTTATCTGCGGGGCCGCAGCTATGCGCGCCGGGAAAACACGGACTATGCCTTGCAGATGTTCGAACAGGCGATTCACCTCGATGCGAATTTTGCGCTGGCGTATGCGGGGATCGCTCACCTGTGCGGGCTGATTTACGAAGTACGCGAGCAGAACCCGGCGTGGATCGAGCGGGGCCTGTCCGCTTGCGATCGCGCGATGGCGCTGGCGCCGGATTTGCCTGAGGTGATGGTGGCGCGGAGCCGGCTCTTCTACGCGCAGAAGAAATATGACGAGAGCGCTTTGATGGCTCAGCGGGCGATCGAGCGGAAGCGCGACTGCGACGGATCGTGGAATATTCTGGGGCGGGCGCTGCTTTCGAACGGCAAGTACGCGGAAGGGGCGAAGCTCGCCGAAAAAGCGCTGGAAGCCAATGGCGACGACTACAACACTTATATCCCCTACGGCCTGTGCCTGGAGCGATTGGGGCGCAAGCAGGACGCCGCGGAGATGCGGCGGCGGATGAATGATGTGCTTCGCCAGCAATTGGAAGTGGTTCCCGAGGATGTGCGCGCGCGCATCCTGCTGGCCACTAATCTGGCTTCCTTTGGCGAATCGGATGAGAGCATCCGGCATCTGCAGACGGCCGTGGCGCTGCGGCCGAACGACGGCAACACTTTATACAATGCGGCATGCACTTATGGCGTGTTGTTGCGAAAAGCGGAAGCACTGGAGACGTTGAAAAAAGCAATCGCCGCCGGCTACGGCAATCTGAACTGGGCATCGCGGGATTCCGATCTTGATTGCCTGCATGATGACCCGGAGTTCCGGAAGATCGTTGGCCTCACAGAAGGCACCGCATAGCTGCAAAAGTCGTTCCCTCTAGACCTGAAAATTCCCGCTGAAAAACAACCGTGGCACGTTGAGGGTATATTCAGAGGAGTCTCGGTTGAGGCGCTTCTGGCGGATAGGCTGCGCGTCGCTGAAGGCTACAGGAGCGTCGTTTGCGCTGGACCATCCCGACGAAGAACTTTTTTTCCACTGTACTGGTTGGCATCGCCATGCTTTGCGCGTCCCCAGTGACCTCGCAGCAAGCGGCTGGACCCGTAACCGCGCCGACGTTTTACCGGGACGTGCTGCCCATTCTTCAGGAGCACTGCCAGGTGTGCCACCGGGCCGGAGGCATTGCTCCGATAGCGTTTGAAACTTACGAAAACACAAGAGGCTATGCGGCGGCAATCCGTGAAGCTACACGAAATCGTTCTATGCCACCTTGGTTTGCGGAAAAAGGAATCGGAAGGTTTTCGAATGATCCGTCGCTGACGGATGAGCAGATCGCTCTGCTGGTTGCGTGGGCTGAGGCCAAGGCTCCCGCTGGCAATCCGGCCGACGCGCCGGCGCCAAAGAAATGGGTGGATCGCTGGACGATTCCTGCGCCGGATATGGAAATTAAGATGGCGGAGCCGGTAAGGATCCCGGCGACTGGCGACGTGGACTACACCTACGAAATCCTGCCCACGCATTTCAAGGAAGGGCGTTGGGTGCAAGGTGCTGAAATCCTGCCGGGCCTGCCGGAGCATGTGCACCATGCGGTTGCGTATGTACGGCCGCCGGAATCGCCGTGGCTGCGGCACGCGCCGGTGGGAAAACCGTTCACGGCGGAGACGCTGAGTTCACCCGAAGACAAAAAGGACGCGATGTGGACCGACAGCGACGTCCTGTTGGTATACGCGCCCGGTAGCACGCCGGACAACTGGCCGCGCGGGATGGCCAAATTTATTCCCGCGGGCTCCGATCTGGTTTTTCAGATTCACTACACCACCAACGGAAATCCGGGAAAGGATTTAACGCGAGTCGGGCTGATTTTCGCGAAAGAGCCGCCGGAAAAACGCGTGCTGACGCTGCAATTGACCAACGACCACTTTGTGATTCCACCCGGCACGCCGGATTATCGCGTGGAGGCACGCGGCACGCTGCCGAACGATGCGCTCCTGCTCAGTTTTTTTCCGCACATGCACCTGCGTGGGTCGAAATTCGAATACAACATCGTGCATGAGGATAGGACGGTCGAACCGCTCCTCCGCGTCCGCTATCACTTTCACTGGCAGATGAGCTATCGACTTGCAGAGCCCCTGCCACTGAAGGCAGGCACGGAACTCCAGGCCGTGGCCTGGTTCGACAATTCCAAAGGCAATCCGCACAATCCGGACCCGAGTGCGGCTGTGCGCTGGGGAGAGCAGACCTACGACGAGATGATGGTGGGATTCTTCGATGTCGCAGTGGATTCGAGCCTCGACAAGGCGTGGTTTTTCCACCGCGGTGGCTCGCCAGCCCCCAAAAAGTAACCCTGAAAGCACAGTGTTCGGAAAAGCGGCGCAACCGCTATTTGTAGATTGACTACGCGGGCACGCGGGACTTCCGCCCCATGCGAAACGGTGTGTTACATTGCGAAATTGGAGCATTTAAGACACTTACTTCCGTGACGACACAAACTCCCATCGAACCACGCCGCCCGATATCGGCGCCCGCCCCGGGGCCGAAAATCCACCGCGTGGAAGTGTATTGGCACGCGGTCACCTACAAGACGGTGATTATCTACAGCTCTTTGATCCTGGTGATCATCGTAGCCGGAATGTTTGCCGTCAAACCGGAATGGACCAGTATCATCACCAGTAAAGTTTCTAACGCCCTGGGCAACCCAGAGACCGCGAACGCCACAGCCTCGCTGACGCAGGCCAAGTTCGTGAACCTGGACGGCCGCGTCCAAGTGAAGAAAGTGAACTCGGTAACGTGGGTGGAGGCAAACTACCACACGACACTCGACAAGGGCGACCTGATCCAGACCGCCAGCGACGGCGCCGCACGTATCACGTTTGCGGACGGGACGGAATACACCATCAAGTCGGAAACGCTGGTGACGGTGGAAGAAAACATCGTCACGCGCGACCGATCGAATACCGCCGTCAGAATTAACACGGGTTCGGTGGACCTGGCCACCTCAAGATTTTCGTCACCCGATTCCAGCGCGGCGGTCAGCGTCGAGGACGCGACTGCTTACCTGAAGCAAAACAGTAAAGCGTCCGTGAAGAATGACCCGAAAGAAAATGACCATGAAATCGTAGTCGCCAGCGGTTCGGCGCAAGTGCAGCGTGGGCAGGAAAAGATCGAACTGACGCAGTTTGAAAAGGTGAGCTTCCCCTCCGGCGGGCCAAGCTTCAAATCAAATATTCTTGCGCCTCCGGGGCTGATTGCCCCGCTAAACCAGTCGCCCGTGATTTCGGAAACTCCCAGGACGGCGTCCATCCATTTCGAATGGAAAGCCGTGGACGGTGCGATCGGCTATACCTTGCGTGTCAGCCCGACCAACATGTTCACCCGGCTGGTAAAGGAAGTGAAAGTTTCGGGCACCAGCACGGAAGTTACGGGACTCGAGGCCGGGGATTATTTCTGGAATGTCAGCGCCTCTGACGCGAAGAAAGAAACCAGCGAGTACAGCGAGACCTTCAAGTTCAGCCTGTTCACCCAAGGCAAGACGCAGGAGATGATGCTGGAGATCGAAGTGCCAAGAATCCAGGGCCATTCCGCGGAACTGATCGGCAAGACCGAGCCGGGCGCCGCCCTGATCATCAACGGGCAGCCCGTGGCAAATATTTCGCCGGACGGAACCTTCCGGCATTTCACCGAACCGCTTGAGCCGGGACAGCACACCATCGTGGTGATTGGTTCTAATCGGCGCGGCGGCACGGCGAAGCAGCAGATTTCGATCGTAATACCAAAGTAGGCGGGGGAAACCGGATCGCGGTTTTGCGTGGGCCGCGAAATACGGCGACAATGGATTGCAGCACCGTGGGGGTCCGTACGCGGAGATCCTACCGGGCAGGATCCTCTCCGCAGGGGGAAAGTGGTAATGAACAAGAATGGTTACAACCTGAGGTCGGTGTTCAGTCTTTTTTCGTCCGACCTGGCGATCGATCTGGGGACGGCAAACACGCTGGTGTTCGCGCACGGCAAAGGCATCGTGGTCAACGAGCCGTCGATCGTGGCCATCAACAAGTCCAGCGGCGAAGTCGTGGCCGTGGGCCGCGAAGCGAAAGACATGCTGGGCCGTACGCCGGGCAACGTGGTCGCTATCAAGCCGATGAAAGACGGCGTGATCGCCGATTTCAAAGTCACCGAAAAAATGCTGACGTATTTCATCCAGAAGGCGCACAACCGCCGCGTGCTGGTGCACCCGCGCATCGTCATCGGCGTGCCCAGCGAGATTACGCCGGTGGAAAAGCGCGCCGTGCAGGACTCCGCGTATCGCGCGCGAGCCAGCGAAGTTTACCTGGTCGAACAGGCAATGGCCGCCGCCATCGGAGCAGGCCTGCCGATTGAAGAACCGTCGGGAAACATGGTCGTCGACATCGGCGGAGGTACCACGGATATCGCCGTGATTTCGATGAGCGGCATCGTGTACTCGAGGTCGGTGCGAGTGGCCGGCAACGAAATGGACGAAGCGGTGATGCAGTACCTGAAGCGCAAGTACAACCTGCTGGTCGGGGAGCGCACCGCTGAACAGATCAAGATGGAGATCGGCTCGGCATACCCGCTGGAAAAGCCACTGACGATGGAAGTGAAGGGCCGCAACCTGATCGAAGGCGTGCCGCGGACGGTAACCATTGATGACAGCGAAATCCGCGAAGCGCTGAGCGAATGTGTGGCGACCATTTTGAACGCGGTACGCGTTGCGCTGGAGCGCACTCCGCCCGAACTTTCGGCCGACATCAGCGACCGCGGCATCGTCCTTACCGGCGGCGGCGCGCTGCTGAAGAATCTCGATAAACGCATCCGCGAAGAGACCGGCTTGCCGGTTTCGATCGCCGATGATCCGCTGGCGTCGGTGGTGCTGGGCACAGGCAAGATGCTGAGCGATTTCAAACTGCTGCGTCAGGTTTGCATCGACTGAGGGAGTTTTTAGTATTTAGCCGTAAGTTATTAGTTTCCAGGTGAAGCTTCGCCATTCGATTTCCGCATTTCTCCCAGCCGCGGAAGCCGGTATTGAATTAGGGTTTGAGTTTTACTTAAAACTAAGAACTATTTACTGAGAACTATTCGCCATGGTCGGAGTTCCTTCCAGACATAGATCCCTAGCGCTGCTGGCCGGCGTGCTGCTGGCGCAAGTGCTGATGCTGGCGGTGCAGGTGAAGCGGGATTCCCGCGGCCGGCTGATCCGCGTATGGAGCATGACCGCTGTGACCCCGTTCGAAAAAGGCGGGGCGTGGGGATTCGGAAAAGTTCGTGGCGTTTGGGACCATTACTTCGCGCTGCAGGGCACGACTCGCCTGAACGAGGAACTTCGCAACGAAAATGACGAGCTGAAGCTGGAGATTTCGCAGTTGCAAAGCAAAGCCGCCGAAGGCGACCGGCTGGCGGCGCTGTTGAATTTCCGGCAGTCCCACCTGAAAGTGCCGATGGTGATGGCGCGGGTGATCGGCGCAAGCGCCAGCTCCGCCAGCCACACCGTGGAAATCGACCGCGGGGAGCGCGACGGCATTCGGCGCAACATGGCCGTAATCACGCCCGATGGCGCGGTTGGCAAGATTATCGAAAGCTATCGCGACACGGCCCAGGTTCTGCTGCTGAACGACAGAGACGGCGGCGCGGGAGCCATGCTGGTCGGTTCGCGCATCCAGAGCCCGGTGAAAGGCACCGGCGAGCCGATGCTTTCGATGAGCTATGTGGCGGCCGAGGAAACGGTGAACGCGGGCGAAAAAATCGTCACCAGCGGCATGGATAAAATTTTTCCGCGCGATGTTCCCATCGGCACGGTGCTGGATGTGAAACAGGGCAATCCGTTCAAGCAGATTCGCGTGAAGCCGGCCGCGCGGCTCGATCGGCTGGAAGAAGTGATTGTGCTACTGACGCAGGAATCCGTGAATTTCAAGACCGACGCCGATGAGCAAGGCGCGCAACCCGCGGCGGGAAATTCGACGCCGGCCACATCGGGAAATCCGGCGGCGGAAAAGCCATGAACGATACATTTGAACTCCGCGGCGGCGAATCGCACATTGAGGTGCACAAGTTTTTTCCCGGCGCGGTGGTGGGTATCGCGGTACTTTCGCTGGTGCTGCAGCGGACTCTTCCCGTTTATCTTCCCAGGCTGGAGATTCTGGATCTGCCGCTGCTTGCAACAATTTATTTTGGGCTCAGCCGCAGGAATCCGTCCACGGGATTGCTGCTCGGCACGGTTATGGGACTCCTGCAGGACAGCCTGAGCGGCCCGACGGTTCCGCTGGGTGAATATGGCATCGCGAAGACCGTCATTGGCTACCTGGCTTCTTCGATTGGCTCGCGGCTCGATACCGAGCATCCGCTGGCGCGATTTGCGCTGGTCGCACTCTTCTACGTCGTGCACCAGTCGATCCTGACGATCGTGCGCCGGCTGTTGCTGAACGAGCCGGAAGCCTGGTTCAACATGCATCTCGCCATTGCGGCACTCGTCAACGCCGTCCTCGGCGTCATCATCTTCGTGGGCCTCGATCGACTCCGCCGTTCTTCTTAAATCATCCTTCAAAATTCGAACTAGTGTGCAAGCAGGAACTGCTTGAAGTCTTCGTATTTGCTGCTGATGGGGAGCGAGAGTTTCGGGCGTTGGAGGTATTCTGCGAGACGCGATGGCAGGGGCGGGGCAACCCCGATTCCCTTCTGGACGATTTCGGCAAATTTGGCGGGGTGAGCGGTGGCAAGGACCAAGCCTTGCGACGGCTCCGGATGTTCCTTGCGGTAGGCTTCCCAGGCGAGCAGGCCTACGGCGGTGTGAGGGTCCGAGATATAGCGATAGCGTTCCCAGACGGTGCTCATCTGCTGCAGAGTTTCTTCGTCGGTGGCGCGGTGCCCCCAGATTTCCTTGCGCACGTTTTCCAGGCGATTGCGGCATAGATCGAGCAGCCGTGGAAAATTGTTGGGATTGCCCACGTCCATGGCGTTGGAATAGGTGGCGACGGCCGTCCGCGGGTGATACTCACCGCTTCGCAGATATTCGGGCACGGCATCGTTAGCATTGGTGGCCGCGATGAATCTTGCTACGGGCAGGCCGATACGCTTGGCGAAGATTCCGGCCGTCAGATTGCCGAAATTCCCGCTGGGGACGGAAACAATCAGCGGCACAGAGGCCACCGGCAACTGATTGTAGGCGGCCACGTGATAGAACATCTGCGGTAGCAGGCGCCCGATATTGATGGAATTCGCGGAAGTCAGAAAGGCGCGCTGGTTCAACGCTTCGTCCGCGAAGGCCTGCTTCACCAGCCGCTGACAATCGTCGAATGTGCCGGAGACTTCGAGCGCCGTAATATTTTCGCCGAGCGTGGTGAACTGTTTCTCCTGGGCCTCGCTGATGCGCTTCGAGGGATAGAGGATTACCACGCGAATTCCCGGCACACGCAGAAAACCGTGCGCCACCGCGCTTCCCGTGTCGCCCGAGGTTGCCACCAGGACTGTGAGTGGTCGTGATTCGCCGCGGACCAAGTAGCCCATCAATCGCGCCAGGAAGCGGGCGCCAAAATCCTTGAACGCCAGCGTGGGGCCGTGAAACAGCTCCAGAACGTGCAAGGCCGGCGAAAGCGAAACCAGTTTCACTGGGAAATTGATGGCTTCGGCGACGATCTGCCACAGCATTTCTTCCGGCACGTCGGGTGTGGCAAATGGTCGCACAACGCGGAAGCAAACTTCCGTGAAGGGTAACCGGCGGAACTCTTCCAATTCTTCGGATGTGTGGCGGGCAATCTCGACGGGCATATAGAGCCCACCGTCGGGCGCGAGTCCCCGCAGCACGGCGCCACGCAGCGAGGTCAGCGGCGCTTTTCCGCCAGTGCTTCGATATCTCATGCGCGGTGATCCACCTTCGAAGTCTTACCGGTGCGTTCCAGTTCCAGGCGGATCTTTTCCAGGAATCCAGCACCCGCGAGCTTTTTATCGGTGTCTTCGCGCAAGCTCGGTTCACGCAAATCCGCTACCGGTATCGAACAATGAGCAAGGGCCTCGTAACTCTGACGACGCGCGCCGATCAAGACCGGGTAGCAGCGGGCGACGGTGGCCTTGGGGTCTTCCCCGGCGCGCGCCTGAAACGCCCCGCGCCAGAGCACCGGCTTTGGATCTTCCAGATAACGTTGAATCAAGAGTTGCTGCTCGTCGCGCGATGCCGCGAGGTAAACCACCAGCATCTGTTTGCGCAAACGGTGCAACAGATGATTTCCGACATAGATGACGCTTCCAGTGGTATCGAGAATCAGGTCGCGCTCGGGATTTTTCTCCAAGCCGGTTAAAACCTCATCTAGCACCGCAATTTCCTCGGAAAGATACGCCGATTCGCGGTCCGCGTAGGTCGGCAGGTGCGGCCAGCCCATCCAGGCGGCGACGCCATTGATGCCGGCGTAGCCGCCGGATTGGAGCGCGGGCTTCAGCCGGCTTTCAATCTGGGTGTCACACGAAATCGCGGGATAGCCGGCCGCGGCGATGCGCGTAGCCCAATAGGATTTTCCCGCGCCGGACATTCCGATCAGCGCGAGCCGCAACGGCTTATTTGGTTGAGGCCACATAGAGAATCAGAAAGTGTAATGGACTCCGCGCTAGCAAAGAAAATGAAAAGCATCGCGTCCCTTAGATGAGTTTAATTTATAGGAAAAGCGAGGGCTTGCGAAGGCGGGCGCGCTAGGGCGTTTCCATGCAAGATTGAACTAACTCCTGTGGAGATGTGCACGCACGGTTTGCCTCGCCAGCGCAGTCTGTACTGAGAGTACCTGACCCTGTGGAAACCCGGGGATTCTCGCGCCGCTGATTGAATGCGCTTGACATGCGTTTGGCCCGCTCTAGAATCACTCCACTCACTTCCAGGGGGACCTCTCAAGGTCTGTGAAGTGAATCCCGGAAATACTATTCATCCAAACAAAATTGAAAGTGGAGGACTATCTTGAAAATCCGCAAGCTCTCTCAAAGCTTCAGAAGCGGCGTACCTTGGACTCTTTGGGGCGCCGCTGTACTCGCCCTTCTGCTAACCGCAACACCATTCGCCAATCCGGTCCGCGCCGACGGTCACGATCATGCCGACTTTGACCACGTTTTCATCATCATGATGGAAAACACCGGATATGACACTTTGATCGGAAATCCGAACGCGCCGTTCATCAATTTCGCCGCGGCCACCACGGGCCTGGCTACGAATTACTTTGGGATCAGCCATCCCAGCCAGCCGAATTACATCGCCGCCACTTCGGGGTCGACGAACGGAGTTGCCGATGACAACGACACGACGATTGACGTGCCCAACATCGTTGACCAATTGGAGTCGCATGGAAAATCCTGGAAAGGTTACATGCAGTCGTACTCGCTGTGCGCGACTCCACTCGACCACGCCTGCGGAAACCAGCTGTACGAACGCAAGCACAATCCCTTCATCAGTTATAAGGACGTGCAGAGCAACCCGGCGCGCGTGGCCAACATTGTGGACTTCAGCCAGTTTGCGACCGACCTGGCGAACAACACCGTTCCCAACTACGTGTGGATCAGCCCCGACCAATGCCATGACATGCACGGGCGCGGCGCCACGCCGGCCGATCCTTGCGATTTTTCGCAGATTCAGCCGCTGATCTCAACCGGCGATACGTTTTTGCTCAACACCGTAAACGCCATCATGACTTCGAAGGCCTGGACCGGCAATTCCGTGATTTTCATCACCTGGGACGAGAGCGACTTCACGGGAACCGGGCCGAGTGGGTTCGGTGACACCAGCGGTTGCTGCAATGCGAATCCCGGCGGCGGGCACGTTGTGACGCTGGTCATCTCGAGGACGCAGCGTTTTGCGCGGAGTTCCGGCGATCCCGCCAATCACTACTCCATGATGGCAACGATCGAGGACAACTGGCACCTGGGTTGCCTTGCGAACACCTGCGACCGGAAAAGCGTGCGCCCGATGGGCGACCTTGTCGGCCCGGTCGGCGGCTTCTAATCACCCTTTCCTACCATGTGCCGGGAGTTCTTATTTCTCCCGGCACATCGGAAGGAGTTTTTCCAAGCTCAAAGGTGAACAGGCCACTCTCTCCACGTTGCGTTTCTATTTCCACAGCAGGCTTCCCACACGTTCTGGACTTCCGTTTGCGGCGAAAAACCTAGTAATCAGCCCGCTACCTGTACCTCAGGACGAGTTGCGTGGTCTGAGGTCGGGTGCTACTTTGAAACAGGCTTCTGGAATGAGACGGATTCGGAGGCCGGGCGACGATTTCGAGAGCTTCCACAGGTGGACCGGGGCGTTTTTTTTGTGAGCCTCGCCGACCGGAGAGTTCGCACTTCAACGCTGTAGTAAATGAAATTGCGCGAGCGGGCGCCGCTCAGCCCTGAGGATTATATTTGTTCGCGCGCAGGTCTCGCGTGTCGTACTGGTTTCGCAACGATAATCGACTGCCGCAAGAACGGCTGGCCGCCGCCTCCTACGTGATCGTGGGCATGATCACGCTTCTGTTGCTGGGCTTCTGGAAACTCCAGGTCATCGATTCGGATAAATATGGAGTGATGGCGGAGCGCAATCGGGTGCGCTCGATTCCCATCATCGCGCCGCGCGGACGCATGCTGGACCGCGATGGGCGAGTGCTGGTTGAGAATTATCCCTCATTCAGCGTGCTGCTCCTGCGCGACGACATGCCGGCGGTGGAGAAAAATCTTCCCGCGATTGCGGACGGACTGGGCCTTTCGCTGGACGATTTGAAAGACCAGTTGAGCAATACCTCGGCGCTGCCGAAATTTCAACCTATCGTAATCAAACCGGAAGCAACGCCGGGCGATGTGGCATTCATCGAGTCGCACCGCGCGGATATTCCGCTTCTGGAAATGCTGATGGTGCACCGCCGGAGGTACCTGCCCGGCGGCTTCATGGCACATGCGAGCGGGTATGTGGGTGAAGTCAGCGAGCAACAGATCGAAGCCGGCAATGGAAAGTATCGTCCTGGAGACGTTGCGGGAAAGTCCGGGCTGGAGCGGCAGTACAACGATTTGCTGGTGGGCACGGACGGCATGCGCCGGGTGATCGTGAACAGCGTCGGCAAGGAGATGGGCCGGCTTTCGCAGCAGGAAGCGATTCCCGGCAAGCAGATTCAGCTGACGATTGACTACGATTTGCAGCAGGTGGCTGAAAACGGGCTGGGAGACAAAAAGGGTGCGGTGATCGCGCTTGATCCGCGGACTGGGGAGGTGCTGGCGTTCGCGAGCCATCCGGCGCCGGATCCCAACGATTTTGCAATTCGCGTTTCAAAGGAAGAATGGCAGCGACTGAACGAAGATCAGGGCAAGCCGCTGCTGAACCGCGTGACGCAGGCGCAATTGGCGCCCGGATCCGTATTTAAGATCATCATGGCCACGGCGATGCTGGAGTCGAAGACGCCGCCGCAAAATTTCACCGCTTTCTGCCCGGGATACGGCGTTTTTTATGGACAGATGCACAAATGCTGGGTGTATGGGAAAAAGAGCCATGGGACGGTGAATCTGCATGAGGCAATCGTGCAGTCCTGCGACGTGTTTTTCTACAATGTCGGTCAGCGCATGGGTATCGACACCATTTCCAAATACTCGAAGATGCTGGGCCTGGGAGCAAGGACGGGGATCGATATGCCGTCGGAGGAGCCCGGTCTGGTGCCGTCGGAAGAATGGGTACAGCGCGTGTATCACCACAAGTGGTACCCGGGCTCGACGATATCGGTTTCCATCGGACAAGGTTCGGTAATGGTCACGCCATTGCAGGTCGCTTATGTCATCGGCGGCATCGCGTCGGCCGGTGATTTTAAGCAGCCACATCTGTTGAAAGATGCGCAGAACATCGGTGAGAAGCATGTGGAGTTGGCGGAAAGTACCGTCGAACAAGTCACCCAAGGAATGTACGGAGTGATCAATGAAGCCGGAGGAACCGGCAACTCCGTAAAGCTGCAGGGAATCGAGTTCTGCGGGAAGTCAGGCACCGCGCAGATGATGAGTTATAGCGCGGCCAGCCGGCTGGGATTGGGAAAAGGCAAGAACGACGGCTGGTTCGTGGGGTTTGCACCGAGACGCGATCCGGAGATTGTGGTGGCGGCGGTGGTGGAAGACACATCGGAACACGGTGGCACGGCCGCGGGACACGTGGTGCGGGATATCGTGAAGGCGTATTACGACAAGAAAGAAAAGAAGTCCCAAGGCCAGTCCACGGCGCAGAATCTGAAACCGGGAGCGGAACAAACCTCGGCGAACGCTCATGCCGTGGCGGAAGCTCCCAAGGTTGCGCTGAAACGGGAATTGCCCGCGAAGGTGGCGCAGGTAGTGCAGAAAAAACAGGAGCCGGAGTAGCCCAATAAATTGGTAGAGGCAGAGTTTCGAGCAGCGACAGAATGAATGAAACAACCACAACTCGCGATTACGACTGGTGGCTGCTGGCGATCATCGCCGCCATCTGCGCGTTGGGTGTGATCGAAATCTATTCCGCCACGCATGGCAGCGCGCTGGTCGGCATGCACACCAAGCAAATCCGCTGGCTGGTGATTGGACTGGTGCTGATGTTTGTGTTGTCGCGGATCGACTACCATCTGATCATGGACCAGGCACCTGTGCTGTATATTATTGGCATATCGGCACTTGTAGCGGTCCTGCTGGTAGGGCATACGCGGTTTGGCGCCAAGCGCTGGATCCCCGTCCTGGGCGAATTTCTTCAGGTGTCAGAACTGGTCAAATTGATTATAATCATCGTATTGGCGCGCTTCTTTGCGGAAGTGCGTACCGATGAGCTTTCCCTGCAGGATTTGATTAAGGCAGGGCTCCTGGTAGGAATACCGCTGGTCCTAATTCTGAAGCAACCCGATCTCGGCACCGCCCTCGTATTGATGCCGATGTTGATCGTTGGCGCATTTCTGGCCGGGCTGCAATGGAAACACGCCGCGGCGATTATCCTAATCGGCGTCTTGATGCTGCCCGTCGGGTGGCATTTCTTGAAACCGTACCAGAAGGAAAGAGTTACTTCGTTTTTGCATCCCGAAGAGGACGCCAAGGGTTCCGGCTATCAGGTCTTGCAGTCGAAGATCGCAGTCGGCTCCGGCGGCTTCTGGGGGAAGGGCTTCGGCAACGGCAGCCAGAATCAACTTGGGTACATTCCGGTCCGGTACTCCGACTTCATCATGGCGGCGCTGGCGGAAGAACAAGGATTCAAAGGCGTGCTTGTTGCTTTAGGGCTGTACATGGCGCTATTGTTACGACTGGTCCAGAACGCTCAGCGTGCCAAAGATCGCGCGGGAATGTTTCTGGTCATGGGAGTTACAGCAGCGCTTGGCTTTCACGTTTTGGTAAATGTGGCCATGGTCATCGGGGCCATGCCGGTCACCGGCATTCCGTTACCCCTGATGTCCTATGGAGGATCCGCCACGCTGTTTGTTTTCCTGGCGATAGGCCTGGTAATGAATGTCCGGCTGCGCCGATTCGTTAACTAGCCGTTTGCCAGTTCCGAGCGCGACCTGCTTCAGAAAGTTTGC
>Ga0210407_10000146_pt1 | contig 89991 bp, 81 predicted proteins | sample IncBWC27MmetaG_FD_150860 | JGI IMG/M metagenome (GOLD analysis project Ga0210407, IMG submission 150860) | Forest soil microbial communities from Barre Woods Harvard Forest LTER site, Petersham, Massachusetts, United States - Inc-BW-C-27-M | ecosystem: Environmental > Terrestrial > Soil >...
AATGTGCCGCTCTCTGTAAGAAACCGCTCCATGAGCAGATCGAATTCACGTTGGTCGACGCTTCCCTCTTTCAAGAGATTCAGGCAGCTCACCGCCAAACCCCGGTATTCGGACAGCGTCTGATTCACTGGGTCCGCATCAATGCCACGCACATCCTGCCCTTTCGACAATAAATACTGCGACAGGATCGCGGAGATCAGGCTCTTTCCAACCCCGCCCTTGCCTTGCAGCAAGATGTGAATCGATGCTCCACCGTTGGCATTACCGATTGTGTTTGTCATTCGAGTCCTCCGCCCTGTCCACTGGCGTTTTCATATTCCGTGTACCCCGCCAATGAAAACCAGGCCTGTTTTCTTCAAGTCGTTTTAGATTCGCAAACGGGTCCCGGCCTTCAACTGCTTCCACTTTTGTTTCCGGCAGTGCTTGCGCCTCAAGAGGCTTATCCTGTTTCCCCCAGTTGCTGGCAGCGGTTGCTTTCTTTGCTTTTCTGGCGCGCGACACCGTAATGTGAAAAACGCTGTAGGTCATCTGCAGTCCTTCACTTCCCAGCGCTTCCCAAATCTCTTTAAGACTCTGCCCTGAGTTCAGGGCCGCTTCTATCCCAGGAAGAAGAGACCGAATAAGCGCGGCTTTCTTCTTTGGGGAAGCCCCCGCTAGTTTGTCTAGGCATCGGCGGTAGTCTTTTTGCATTGACACGCTCTTTTACGCTGCTGTATATATAGCACCATCAATCTGTGGATGTAAAGCAAGAAAAGGTACCTGGTCAGCAGAAGACGACAGAAGTCAGCAAAAATCAACAGATGTCAACAAATCACAACACGGGTCAACATTTGTCATCAGAAGTCATCATTCTTCAACAGCAGTAGGAGCAGCGTGCATGAAATGCAGGCGGATTATCGGCGACCGACACACGTATTGGAACATAAAGGGATGTAGCCGCTTCGCGGTGTCTTTCTGGCTTAACTACTTATATTTCTTGCGTTTTCCTTGGTACCACTTCGAGGAAATTGTGGCACCTCGTCGGTACCGTCCTTGAAAGGAGATACTTAATGAACAGAAAACCCAATCCGCGAAGCTTTAGATACCCTTCCGTCGAACTGCGGGAGAAAGTTCGCATCGCCGTCAGAGAACGTGGCTTCCGTTCCGAGCAAGCGTTCCTCATTGCCGCTTGCGAACATGAACTTCGGCAGGGCGACAACACGGAAGCTACTACGCAGTTTGAAGCACGCGTGGCAGCCACCCTTACGAACTTGGCGAAGCAGGTTCAGGGTCTTCAGACCCTCGCGCACGCCCAGGTTGCGCTAACGGACGTGTTTCTAAAGTACGTGATTACGTGTGTTGTGGAACCCCCGGATGATGCGCTCCCCGCCGCGAGAGTTCGCGCCAGGTTGCGGTATGAAAAGCTGGTGCGCGCCGCGGCGGAAGGGATCTCGAACAAGAACCGAGACACTCTCAAAGGAATGTTAGGCGATGAATGACGAGCCGAGAATTCGATTGCGACCACGAAAGTCGAACCACGGCCCAAACGAGAACCCTCGTAAGTACAAAAACCTCGTCCGATCAATGCTTCGTCTTGTGCAGATGTCGAAGCGAGGACAAAACAAACGTAGCAGATACGGGGAGCGTGGGTCAGAGGGAAGCTCCCGGGTGCCGCGCACGTTTAACCAACGCGTGGCCGTGAGGGTCAGCTACTCGACGAACAAGAATCCGGGTCAATGGAAGTCACACGGACGTTACGTCGCCCGCGAGAGCGCAACGCAAGGAGGGCGGGCAGTCGATTCTGGGTTTAATGCCACCAACCAGACGTTAGGCATCGCAACCAAACTCGACAATTGGCAGAGTGCCGGCGACGAGCGGCTCTTCAAAATCATTGTGTCTCCTGAGTTCGCTGGCCGCTTGAACCTTCAGCATTACGCTCGCGAATTGATGCGACGCATGGAGCATGACCTGGGCACAAAACTCGAATGGGTCGCTGCCGTCCATCGCAACACGGAGCATCCCCACGTTCACATTGCGGTTCGCGGACTTGACGACCAGGGAAGGCCGCTTCTCTTGGCGCGGGAATATATTCGCGGGGGCCTGCGCGGACGGGCCGAAGAAATCGCTACCGAAGCCCTCGGCTATCGTTCCCGCGCGGATGCTCAGGAGGGACAGCGCCGTGAAACAGTTCAAAGCCGCTACACATCTCTCGACCGTATGCTGCAACGGGGGAATGACGGCTCCTCCTCCCACTTCGCGGTCACTGCCGATCCCAACGACGAGGCCCTTTCGGAATCGGCCCGCATTCTGCAGCAACATCTAAGCGCACGGCTCATGCACCTCCAAACGATGGGCCTCGCGCAACTCGTCGCGCCGCACGAGTGGAGGGTGCAGGCAGACTTTGAAAAGGTGCTCCGTACCTTGCAGCAGAGTGGGGACCGACAAAAGATGCTCGCGGCACACGGGGCAATGGTTTCCGACAAGCGGCTTCCCCTCCAAGTCACAGCGCTACGTCAGCTACAGTGTGTGGCCGGGCGCGTACTCCTCCACGCCGAAGATGACCAAACAGGGAAGCGCTACATGATGGTCGAGGGCACGGACGGGAAAGTTCACTTGATCTATAAAACCGACTCCATTGAGGAGGCCCGCAGGCAGGGAAAACTCGCGGTGAACAATTTCGTTCGTATTGAGAAACGATTCGCGAAAAAGAAACCTGTCTTGCGTGTGGACGATTTGGGAGATGCGACCGCGCTCCTTCAGAATTCTCCGTACTTCCAAATGGAAGCAGACCTCTTACTTCGGAAGGGCATTCACGATGTCCGGCCGGTATGGGGCGGATGGCTCGGACAATACCAAGCGAAGCTGCAAAACACATTACACCACGCTGAAACACGTAAGCGCGGAGATTCAGGGCGCTCAAGGTAAGATATTGACATTCCCTCCCGTGATGGTGCTATATGTATAGCTACATTGAATAGCAGGTCAGAGAAGGCCAGTTTTTCTGACCGCTTAAGGGAGGTTTTTTCGATGAATAGCAACAACGCAGCCATTAGACAGGATGTAATCGCAAATTCAGTGGACCACCAAGTCTCCACCCTTGCAAACTCCGCCGCTTCGCCGGCAGAACTGGAAACATTACTCAACTCGGAACTCGATCACGACCTTATCGAGTGGCCCCGGCAATACCTCGAAACCTATCTCGATTCCGATGCAACAGGCCGCGTGCCCCTAAATGCCGAGCAGCTTCAGGACGTTCTCGAAGCAGCCTTTGACCGCGACGGAACAGCCGCCCACGATTATCTCGAAGAGTTGAACGGTGAAGGTGGACCGATGAACCTAGGTGACTCGACGCTGCAAATAGTGACCAGACGCAGTGAAGGGAAAGACACCGGCTACGAGCTGCTTTTCGACCCGACTGACAGCCAAGACCTGAAACATCTGATCGAGCAATTAGACATCCGGGCGTGGGAGAAAGAGAACGCGCAGACCACTCCCACTCTTGATACAAAACCCGATATCGAACGACGCGAGACCACTGCATCTGTGGCGACGCACCAGCCCGGAAGCGGAGCCGTCGAGATTCACGACAAAACTACGGGTACTGATGTCCGCAAGTTGCTTGGCGGTGGCGAGTTGCCCGCAGGTCTCCAGTCCGCATTGAAAAAGATGGGCCCGGATGCACTCGTTGAAGATGCACAAACCGACAGTGGCATTTACCGTGGTGCCGTCATCGGTGAAACCGACAAAAAACTCATTCAGCAAATCACCTCGCGTACCGTGGTTATCCATCCGAAAGACCTTCTCGACATCCTCCCGGCTATGGGCGAAAACGTGCGAATTGCTTACAGCAACGACAGAGCCCGCGTCGTCGCAGTCAAGGACAGGAGCAAAACGCAGGAGGTGGGACGGTGAATCAACTAACTGCTTACCGAAAGCCAAGAGACCCCGGCTACGTCGGTGGGTTCTATTGGCCCCCAACAATCGTAGGTTTTATCGGCCTGTTCCTAACAAATGTGATTGCGACTCAGTTTGTGGCTTGGCGCTTCGAGAATCAGCCCGCACTCGGTCCCGCCTTGCTCCGCATCGGCTCCTTCTGTTTGTACGCACCTTATAAATGGCTCGTGTGGGTATGGACGGAAGGCGGCACGGCAGATATTAGAATCAAACTTCCACTGGTCATCGGCGCGGGCATCATTGTGGGCGGGTCGTTCGCCTCCGGCGCCCTATTTTTTCTCCTGAATCTCGCGCACACGAAGGCGCTCTCGAAAAACACCGAGGACCTTCATGGTTCCGCGCGGTGGGCCACCAAAGCCGATATCGAGGAAACCAATCTCATTCAGGCAAAGCAGGGCGTGTATGTCGGAGGCTGGCACGAAAAGTCCACCAAGCATCTCCACTACTTGCGGCACAACGGCCCGGAACACATCCTCGCGTTTGCCCCCACACGAAGCGGCAAGGGCGTGGGCATCGTCATTCCTACACTCCTGGCGTGGGCGGAGAGCACCGTGGTCTACGACATTAAGGGGGAGAATTGGGCCAAGACAGCGGGTTTCCGCAGCCAAGCTGGGCAAATCTGTTTCAAGTTCTCTCCCGTAGAACCTGAAAGGTCTTCTCGATTCAACCCGCTGGCTGAAATTCGCCTCTTTACGGACCGCGATGTTTCCGACGCCCAAAACATCGCGAACATGCTCGTGCGCACCGGAGAAGACAGTCCTCAAGAACGCTACTGGCAGGACGCCGCAGCGTCGATAACGACGGGGATGATCCTTCATGTGTGCTACGCCGCGGCACTCGACGCTAGGCAAGCTTCTCTCAGCCAGCTAGCCGGCGTTTTTACGCGACCCGGTTTCAACTTCCGTGAAACCCTGACTGAGCTTCTCAGCTACACACACGATAAAAATAACTCACACGGTTGGCGGCTTCCGACGGGTGAACCGACTCGCACCCATCCCGTCGTAAAAGAGAAAGTCCAGGAAATGCTCGACAAGGAGGACAAGGATTTCTCCGGCGTCCTGTCCACGGCGAAGACCGCACTAACGCTTTACAGCGATCCACTTGTTAGCCGCACCACTTCCGTTAGTGACTTTACGATCCAAGACCTCGTGAACCATGAACGGCCGGTATCGCTCTACCTCGTTGTACCTCCGAGCGACAAGATTCGGCTTCGTCCCCTCATGCGCCTGATCTTTACCATGATCGTTAATCGGCTCACGGAAAAACTCGATTTTCAAGGTTCCGAGCAACTCCGCAACAAACATCGATTGCTCTTCCTAATTGACGAATTCCCGTCCCTCAAACGCATGGAGATTTTCGCGGACGCACTTTCCTACATGGCTGGATTTGGCCTGAAGGCATATCTCATCACGCAGGATATTCGCCAGATCGTTGACGAATACGGGCGAAACGAGAGCATCGTCAGTAATTGCCAGGTTCGCGTTGCTTTTGCGCCGAACCAGTACGACACCGCGGAACTCCTCAGCAAGATGACAGGGACACAAACAATCAGGAAAGCCTCTTTCAATTTCTCAGGATCGCGGATGTCTCCCGTCCTCGACCGCGTGAGCACTCATATGGACGAGATCGAGCGTCCGCTCATGACACCGGACGAGATCATGCGTTTGCGGCCTCCGAAAAAAGAGCGCGGCGGCAATCAGGAAAAAATCATTGCTCCCGGCGATATGCTTATTTTTGTTTCCGGACACTACCCTATCTACGGCACGCAGATGCTCTATTTTTTTGACCCCATCCTGCGTTCCCGTGCAGAAATCCCTCCACCCACCAAGTTTTATTCCATTCACGATGGAGGCCTTTCGCCTCAGGATCCACTCCCGGATTTGGCTCTGCGGCCGAAGCCAATATCGGGATCAAGCTCGCGCCGCCGCCTCCCGGCTTCGTCTGGTGAGCCTGGCACAGATCCGCCAATCGAGCAACCTGCACCGCCACCGGGCTCTGCCCTTCGGCCAGCCCCCGGTTTATTAGAGCGCTTGGATTTGAATTCGGAGCGTTAGGGAATGCAGGAGAACCGCTTTCAACTCGCTGGTTATCTCGCAGCGAAACCCACGTTGCGATATTTGCCATCCTCCATGCCAGTTGCCAATGCCAGACTTGGACAAACCTATCGTTTCTCGCGCAAGGACAAGCCTGCTGAACACACCAATTGGTTTAGCCTCGTTTTCTACGGGGATTTGGCGATCCTTGCGACCGAACTTGAGAAAGGCACCAACCTTTACGTGGATGGAACCTTCGACCAACGGCCTTTCGTCGGGCAGGATAAATACACCCGCTATGTGTATGAGGTCACAGTGCACAAATTCTTCGTAGTTGGTGGCGCGGCGCAAGACCCACCAGTTCCACCCAAATCGCAAGCCACATCACCGAACGAGGTCATGACCGATGGCGCTCCGTCTATCGAATCCTCAGAACTTCAAGATACCTGGCTCTTATGAATTACACCAACGACTCCGCCGTGCAGTTCTGTGGCCCAGCTTGCTGGTCTCTCCCTTCTTTCTCGGGCTCATTGCGGGATGGGTTTTCGGCATCCGTCTTAATCTCACTCCCTCCCTCCCGCTTGGCTTTTACGTCACCAGCCGTTCGTCAGACGCAAAACTTGTGGAGTTCTGCCCTCAAGGAAACGCGGCTTCTATCTCCCTCATCCGCCGATATCGCACAGCAGGGGCTTGCCCCGATGGCGGAGCGCCGCTTCTCAAACCCGCCGTTGCATTTCCCGGCGACCAAGTAGAGGTAAGCGCGAATGGAATTCGAGTCAATGGACAACTGCTTGCCAACAGCGCAGGACGATTCCGCGACCACCTGCAACGGCCGCTCAATCCGTGGCCGTATGGCACGTACAAAGTCGAACCGGGAACCATGTGGGTCGTCTCTTCGTTCAATAGCTACAGCTTCGACAGCCGATACTACGGCGCGATTCCAACTTCCGCGATTCGCCACCATCTCCGCCCGCTGTGGACATTCGCTACCGAAGTTCCTGAGCAGTAGGCTGACGCTTCCCGTTGTCGCAGCTTCGACAGGCGCGATTGCGTGGAACGGACACCTTGCGGCAATCCCTTTTTCCCTTGTTGCTCCGCTACTTGTCTATCAAACGAAATCCAGAAAGCACGCCTATGCTTCGATGTTCAGCTATTACGCGGTGGCAAGCTGGCCGATCATCCCTGGAGCGCGTGCTTTCTTTGGAGTGCAGGGAACTCCACTCATAGGATTGTTCCTCTGCTTAACAGCAGCAGGTCTGCTGGCATTGCCCTGGAGTTTGCTATTCGCACGCGGACGGGGAAGGGCTGCGTTCTGTATGCCGCTGTGCATTCTGCTCAGTACGATGCCGCCGCTAGGGATGATCGGATGGGCTTCGCCCCTCCTTTCAGCGGGTGTTCTTTTTCCTGGCTCGAAGTGGTTCGGGTTGGCATGCATCGTCGTCTTTCTGAGTGTCTTCCGCCTCAAGCCGGCCCAGAGCCTCGTCGGACTGACGTTCTGCGCCCTCGTCTTTCATTTCCAATACACGGAACCGAATCTCCCTGCAGGATGGGAAGCCGTCAACACAAACTATGGGGGTGTTGGGCAAGGCGACCCCGATTTTACGACCGAATACAACACGGCCCAGACCATGCAAACAACGATTGTCGAGTCGCATGCGACCGTGCTGCTGTTCCCAGAACATCTGGTCGCACGCTGGAATGAATCGACGGATGCTTTTTGGGGAGATACCTTGAACTTGATCGCAGCGCAGCGACGCACGGTCCTTATCGGAGCCGGTATCAACCGACCGGCTACTCTGAAAAATCCTCTCGCACAGAATCGCTACCTGAATGTCCTGCTTGCCCGTGGGGAGGAAAAGGTCGAGGTCTATCAAGAACGCATTCCTATTCCTATTGCAATGTGGAAGCCTTTTACTGATGACGGCGTACCACTGAGACTTTTTGGCCGGGGAACAATCCATGTCCGCTCTCAAAAAGCGGCCGTACTCATTTGTTACGAACAAGTCCTCGTGTGGCCGTTTCTTTCTTCCGCTCTCGAACATCCGACTATTCTGTTGACGACCTCGAATGACTATTGGGCTAAGGACACCCGTATTCCGGCGATTCAACGATCGAACGTTGCGAGCTGGGCGCGACTGTTCCATCTTCCCGTGCTTTCGGCGACGAATTTCTAATGAACATTGTAAGAATGATTTTCGCAGCGCTGTTCGCTCTCGCCGGCACCACCTCTTGCGCGCAAAGAGGCCCGTCGAGCCCCAACAGAAAGATTCCGCCCACTTCCTTTCAAACGCTCGCGCAAGCGTGTGCAGCGAACGTCCCGGCCAGCACCCTCGAAGCTATCGCCCGAACTGAGTCCGCGCTTTACCCCTATGCCCTCAGCATCAACCGTCCCCACCAACTAGCTCGGCGCCAGGGATGGGATCGCGGCTCCATCACCCTTGAACGACAGCCTACATCGCTCGAAGAGGCAATCGCGTGGACTAAATGGCTTCTCGGGCAAGGCATCACTGTGAGCATTGGGCTGCTCCAGGTGAACAGCGAGCATGCTGCGTATTTGCATCTCACCGCTGAACAACTTTTCGACCCTTGCACAAATCTTCGCTCAGGTGCTGCGCTTCTTTCTGCCACCTACATATCAACAGCTCGAATCCAGGGTGAAGGCTTCGCCGCACTCGATTCCGCCCTTTCCTACTACAACACGGGATCTCCTACAGCGGGACTCACCAACGGGTACGTGCAGCAGGTCAAAAGCAACGCAAAAACTCTAAAAAAGCAACAGTGATGCACCTCCGCGATTAGAACAGTTCCACCGCAAATTCCCTTCTCCGCGTGAGGCTGCGCCCGGTCCCGCGCTTCTTCCGTCAAGGGTTTTCGCTTCTCTCCAATGAACGGCATACCCCGCCGCCCTTGACGGCGCGCGCGCCCGTTCGCAATGAGCCAGCTATGAAGGGAATTTGCTTCTTTTTTCGAGCAGGAAAACCGCTCGAAAAAGAAAAAGGAGAAACGACAATGACGAATAAACACAATCATGAAACTTGGGCAGAACTGCTTCACAGCGCCGTCCACACACCGGGAAAACTACTCGCCGCCTACACAGCATTTCACAACTACTCGTTTGGAAATGCACTGCTCGCCCTCGAACAGTGCATCAGCCGGAAAATCGAACCTGGACCGCTCAATAGTTATAAGGGCTGGATAACCCTCAAGCGGCAAGTGCGCAAGGGCGAGAAGGGTCTCTGCCTATGCATGCCCGTGACTTACAAAAAGCGGACTGCTTGCAAAGCAGCGTCGGATCCAAGCGAAGAAAGTGGAGAGAATCAGGATGAGGTGCGGCAGTGCTTCGTTTTCCGTAACTACTGGTTTGTCCTTGCGCAGACCGAGGGAGTAGCACCTTACGTGCAGCCGATCCCCGGCTTTGACCTAGATGCCGCATTGCAATCGCTTGACATCACGCGCACACCATTTGATGAACTCAACGGCAACGTGCAAGGCTTCGCGCATCAGCGGGAGATAGCCGTTAGCCCGATTGCAGCGCTTCCGCTCAAGACCACTCTGCACGAAATAGCCCATATTATCCTCGGCCACACGACCTCTCAAAAGCTTGTTGACCTAGAGCACCTGGACCGGAACATCCGGGAAGTAGAGGCTGAATCCGTAGCTCTCATCTGTTGTGAGTCGCTCGGGTTGCCCGGCGCAGAAGCCGCTCGCGGCTACATTCAACATTGGTTGCACGGCGAGAAAGAAATTCCCAATCAGTCTGCAGTGCGAATTCTTAGCGCAGCGCAGACAATCCTCAAAGCGGGGAGTTCGCGGGAGGAGAGCAAGTAGGCTCTCCTCTGATTCCCAAGGGGTTTTTTGACTTCCTTGTACTACCGTCAGTCTCATAAGAATCTAATTCCTATATAGAATACGACCACTACCGATCGTTACCGTTCCTTTATCACCGGCAGTCTCCATGTTAGCCGTGCTAGGTTCTATCGGGCTTTGGCGATAATCTAGCGCCTAGCATTCTTTAGATCCGTAAGAGGCAGTCATCCACAGAAGAAACTGAGGGATAATGCCCGACCCTTTCACGATACGCATCTTCGTGCCCGACGGGGACCCCGAAGGGGTACGCCTGATCGACCGCATGAATTGGACAGGACTGGGGATTGCCTTTCCCCGATCTAAATGGCCCGAAGTCCGCCAGCGTGCTGAGTTCATTCGGGCAGGCGTTTACATTCTGGTTGGCTATCAAGAAGACGACCTGCCCACAATCTACATCGGGCAAGCCGATGGGGTACGAAATCGTATCGAAGCTCACTTCCAGAACAAGGAATTTTGGGACTGGGGAATCATTTTTGTCTCAAATAGCGGTGGGCTTAATCGCGCGCACGTCACTTGGCTAGAGTACGCTTTAGTGAACCGCGCAACAGCGACGGGCCGTTGCCGGCTCGACAACGGCAACGCACCTCAGGAGCCGGGTCTCACCGAGGCCGAGAAAGCCGACACTCAAGCATTTCTGAAAGAGATCCTTCAGATTCTCCCTCTCGTGGGACTCCGGGCTTTCGAATTTCCGAAGGCGGTCGCAGCACCGAAGACTTCAACGATTCCCCCTCCGTCGCAGAAACAATCTTCTCCGCAACCCGACACCGTTATCGTGCCTGCGCAGAAAGAGGGATTTGACAAAGTGTTTCTCGGTGAAGACTGCTGGTATGCGATCCGCATCTCAGGAGGCATGCTGGACAAAATCAAGTACATCGCGGCCTATCAAACGCAGCCGGTCTCAGCCATTACTCACTACGCGCCTGTTGACCGCATCGAACCGTACGGCGAAGGCGGCAAGTACAAGTTAGTCTTTTCGGAAAAGGCGAGACCGATAGGGCCGATTCCCTTCGGAGACGCGGCACAGGGCGCTATGCAAGGTCCGCGCTACACCACTTTTACTCAATTGATGACGGCAAAGAAGCTAACAGACCTCACTGGAAAAGCATGACCGTTCCTATGGATCGAACCTCTTTCGAGTGGTTTGCCATTCCCTAAACCTGGTTCCTCATTAGGGGTCGTTAACTAGGCCCAGCTCACACTGAATGGGGCGGTAGCCCCTCGTATCTGGAGAAATATGCTTCCTGGACGCGAGATGAGAACATGTCAATTCGCAGGATCGAGCCTGCCGTTGGAACGTTAGGATTTATCTGACCCGTGTGGGGGTCCCACACAACAAGCGAGATAGCCTCGGCGAGATGCGAATGCTCGGTCACTTTAGCCCGTCTTGCCAAGCGGTCAAGGGTGCCGATCAGCGCAGCGCGCTGAGGATTTACAAGGCACGGTTCTGGAATGGCAACCATAAAGGCAACAACTGCGTAAGGGAATCTCGTGTGAACTGTTGTTGCCTCGGTTGCAAGATCATTGATCATGTTTTGATAGTTCTTCCGGACGCTTTTTAAATCGTTCAGCGTCTTACTATCATAGGCGAATCGAACACCATCAGGACGATAGCAAACGTCGAAGTTTTGGGGCCGCACCCCACCAATCACGCGCGTAGCACCTTGCTCTACGCAATCCGGCTGAGGAGGGATCAATGCATTTTGATTTTGCGGCGGAAGAACAGGGATTCCTCCGAGCATAACAGCGAGAGCGGTTGCCACTGCTATGTCAAATTGTCGCCCAAGTTGTGTCGAAGAATTCGGCGCACTCCGCGAGAGTGAACTCCCATTGGCGGCCCATTGCTGGCCAAAAGGCAAGAGTACTGCCGGCGGTACAGCAACTTGAGGCATTGCCGCCAGAACCGCCATGTTATCCTCGGCTACCAGACATCGTCTAAGGTCTTTGCCCGGTCCAATTTTGTACGAGTGGTATATCTCAGGCTTTGTACACCCATTACACGGCCGCCCTTCACCAAGGGAATAGGGCCCAATTCACGCGCAGAGTCCGAAAAATTCACAACAAATTTGTCTGTGTCCTGCCAAGGCTCTATTGATCGGACTGGCGCGATGTGCGTAATTGCGGAAATCGGCGCTACACGGTATACGGCGATGAATTTAATTTGCGGGCGCACAGTGCTTTGAATCCTGACCACATGCCAACGATTCTCGCCTATGAAAACTCTTTGGAAACCTTCTTCCCGCGCAGGCACAACCACAGTGTCCACTCCAGTAACGTCGAGAAGGTTCGGTGCCGATTTATCAGGATTGGAAGTATTGGCTACATCCAGTATCTTGCGCAACGGTAGGGCCGTCCTTTGTCCAGATGAGAGTCATCTGTGCATTCTTCGTTCACTCTAACACAGGGGTTCGCCTAGTTGTTGACGTGCTCCCCGGAAGAGCCTGAGACGATAATCGGGCAGCGATAATTGGTTTTAATCAGGGATTGGGACCGCGCGGATCACGTCTATGTCGGCCTCGGACAGTCCAAAGACGGCCGAGACGCGTGCCTCGATCTGGTATTTCACGTCGGCAGCGGCTCGAACCTGGAGTGTGCGCTCATGGGGCGTGCGTGCATTCGCAGCAGCAGCCAGTGCATCAATCAAGGCGGTAACTAATTCCTCGATTGCCACACGCTCTGCGTCGGGCGGAACCGGAACTGGTAGGACCTCAATGAACTGCTTCCCGTGCGAGTAGTAGCCGCCCCTGAAGGTACTCGTGTTTTTCCTAATAAAAGCTTCGCTGAGAGGATGGTTGAGCACAGCCAGTAGATATTGATTTGAGATGTGGGCTCCGGGGCGGGGCCTGACCATGTAGTAGGGACCATTGCCCCCACCGGTGAACATCATGTTCGTATCGTCGTAGCTGTAACGTGGTTCGGTTGAAAGGACTGGCAAGATAATCTTGGGTGTGTCGAACTTGGTGAGGCTTTGCGAACGGCCGTACTGATACCATTGCTGGCTTGCAGCGGCTCCGCCAGTGATATTGCGGTCGTCTAGCTCAACTCGACGCGCACTGAGGTAGGCCCAGCACCGAGGAAAGCGACGTGCAAACTCGGCGGGCTGGATCAGGTTCGCGCGCACACGATGGCTATGATTGGCTGCCAAGTCGTAAGGGAAGATAATCCAGGCGTTGGCAACCGGTCGAGTGTAGGACGCGAGCGGGGCGTCGTGCAGGCAGGGCCGAAGGATGCCACGCTCAATGGGCCAATCCAGCTCGTTCCATCGGCAAGTTATTGTAGTTGGCGTCTCGTCAACTGGATGAATGATGTAGACGTTGTCGGCGCTTGTTTGGACTCCCACCAGAATCTCGGCGAGAGCATCGAGTTGATTGGGAACTGCTGCGCGTACCCGGTCGAACAAAGCACGGGTTTCGGCGTCGGCAAATTGCCAGGGTTCCTCGGTCAGTTCGACCGCAGGAATTCTAGTTACAGTTCCTGACCGCGTGTAGCGCCACGCCTCGAGTGGTCCTGCCTGCTCGAAGTGGGCAGGATCACATCCACGGCGATCCATAATAAGGATGCAGGTATAGTTTGACGTACCGGGCCCGAACACCTGCTTGACGCCGAAATGGACTACATCTTCGAGCAATCTCCCTGTAGATATCAAGCGGCGCAACGTGCGTCCTGCGTGAATTGTCATGAATTTGTGCGGGACGATCACGCCGAGGCGACCCTGAGGGCGGAGGAGAGTAAGTGAGCGCTCGATGAAAATAGCGTATTTGTCGAAGTTATCCTGTCGGGCCGTCGAGTAAGGCGACCGTGGACTTTGGTAGTAAGCGACCTCCTCGGGTGAATAGACTGTCATATTCTGGATACGGATATATGGGGGGTTGCCGACAATTACATCGAACCCGCCCCGAGCCAGTTCGGTCGGGAATTCGTCCGACCATGTGAAAGGATTGACCTTGTTGGCAAGCGCAGTTGGCAGAGCGCCACAAGCTGTAATCCATTCCGCACGGCTAACCAGGCTATTGCCGCAGCGGATTCCATTGTCGAGCGCGGGAAGGGCGGTAGTTCTACGATTTGCAACGAATTCCTGTAGGCCCGATGCGGTCTCGTCTTCGATGAGCTTCAACAGAAGACTGAATCGTGTAACTTCAACGGCGTTGGCGTCGATGTCCACGCCGCGTATGTGCGCAAGGAGAATGCGGCGTTTCTCATCGAATGTAAGCCGCCATCGTCCGGCTCCTGCATCATAGATTGTCCGTCCGACGTGGTTCTCTCGGTTGTTCGCAAGATACCAAGTCAGATGCTGATCCATTAACTGCTCAAATGCCGACAAAAGAAATATCCCGGAGCCGCAGCAGGTGTCGGCGACCGTAAACTCTGCCAGCTCGGCCGGGCTCTTGCCGGTTATAGCCGGGGTGAGAGTGCGCTCGACGATGGCATCGACGATGTAACGCGGTGTTGGTACAACGCCCCCGCTGTCGCGGACTTCCGGCTTGCTGACGATTTCGATGTTCCCGCCAGAGGCTGTAATTACTTCGCCTAGGAATTGCTCATAGATTTGGCCAAGTACTTCCGTCTCGACGACGGCGAATGTATAAGGACTTTGCGGGTAATAGAGTTCACTTATGATGCTCTGAAGCGTGCCATCGCTGATGCGAATTCCGAGTCGTTCGTCATCGAGGAGGCGAAACAGACCTGAATTGTAGAAGGCATCGGCCCTTCTGAGCATTTCCATGAGCGCGACGAATGTACCTGGGCGATCGAGATTTTTGAGGGTTTCGTATTTTTCAATATCACGGTCCTCGCAGATACGGAGAAACACAATTCTCGACAAAAAAAGCTGAACCGCGTAAGTCAATTCGGCGGGAGTCAGGCCAGGTGTGTTGGCATGAATGTCAACGGCAAGGCGCGCTCGCCACTCGCGGACTTGACCTAGAAAATAATCATCGAACTGCTGCGCTCCTTGACGCGTGACTCCGACAGCGAACCGTTTGTCGAAAGCGCCCGAATAAACTGCGTCACGCGAGAGGATGTCCCATAGCTCGTCGAAGCGGGCCTCGAACTCCTCGTACCTCATCAACAGGAAACGTGCGACATGAGCTTCGTCGCCCTCAGCCGGGGCCGGACGACAATCATAAATGGCGAGGAGATGAAAGTTGGTCAGAATAGCGATAGGAAGGCTCGCGGAATAGCCATACCGGCGTGTCTGGAAGGCGGGCCCGCGGTCGCGTTCGATACGCACGTTGGGCTTTTTGGCCTCGATAAACATTTTGCGCTGGCGCGCAAGCCGTAACTCGTAATCAGGTTTCTTGGAAAGGCGTTCCTCACCGACTTCGACGGTTGCTTCTTCGATTACCTCACGGAAAGCGAGAGGCTGCCGCTGTGCGTTGTGAACGTCCCAGCCGAAGGCTTCAAGCAAGGGTGTGATGAAATCAGTACGAGCCTGAGTCTCGTTGTAATTGGCAAGGAGATGATCGGCCTCGTTTCGGCGAAAGCTCTGGACCAATTCTGCCACGCGGGCGAGGGCCGCAGCCTTGGCGGCAGAGTCTGTCATGCAGCGGGGTTCTCCTGGGCCGAGTTACACTTGCGACGGCGGGCAAATCGGCGGTCACGCATCTTTTCCCAAATGTTCCGTAGCATAACGCATCCCCGCTGAGAGAGGCCCATCTCTTCTTTGAGAACCAGACGGTCATTTTCGGTGAGAACCTGGTCTAGGCGTCCGGCACGGATCAGGCGGTCACACTCGTCCAGTGACAAAGCGGCACCGAGATTAGCTGGAATAAGAAGCCGTTCGGCCTCGGTTGGTTCAAGCTCGAGTACTCCACCACCATAGCTGCGTCCTTCGATTTCGGCCGATGCGGCGGTGAGATGTGTATACATGTTACTCAGGACGCGCTCTGGCTTAGCCTTGCAGGTCAGGCGGTGAATTGTGTCAGTAGAGGTAGCTTTCGCCTGGTTCAAGACGACACGCGGGAAATCGTAGATCTGGCGGAACACAAAAGCATCCGGGGTCCAAACTGACGGGACCGCATACCAGGGTGCTCGGATCGAGCACTTGTATCCCTTGTGGACTGAGTTGGATTCGCCGAGACTGATGTACGTGGCTAAGGACTTTGAAAGCTTCGATCCATTGAGCGGAGCAAGATGCAATAGGTGGACGCGCCCGCCCCCGCCGGCAAACTCCCGCCACTCGGCCCTGTTGATGCACGCGCCCTTCAAGTGCGCGGACCGTGAAACTAAGGGCACGGTATAGTCAGAGAGCCCAAGTTCCTCGACCTGCTCAGAACTAAGAACAAAAAACTCGTTCTTACCGGTGACGACACCGACATCTACGCTCGCGTGTGTCTTGAGCGTTGTTGTGACCGGAGCCGCGCGCAATTCCCGCATGAAAGTGATCTCACGTTCTGTCAGGAAGTATTTGAGCCACTTCTCATCGTCGTGCCGAATAATCTTTGGCGCGGCCTTTGCAAGAACACGGCCCGGCGCACGGTCAGTTATTTCAGCGACGGTGTGTGCTTCGGTCATGGTCACTCGACATTCGTTAGCAGCCGAGGGTGCCATCAGCGCGCCGTCAGCGAGAAGGAGTACGACTTCTTGTTCGGCATTCCGAAAAAAAAGCTCGTTGCAGGCGACAATGTCGATACGGGTGAAACGGTCAGTCAGAAAGGAGCGGAGCTGTGCGGCGTAACTCACCTGCAGCAGCTCGGCAGGAAGAACAAAAGCAAGGCGGCCGCCAGGGCGCAGACACGCAGCAGCCGTTGCCACGAACGGTACCCAGATGTTGGTTAGCCGGTTTGGTTTCATCCCCAAGTCGGACATGATCTTCATCGCCCGAGCGCGATGCGGTTCCGGGAAACTTTGATAGCGGATGAAGGGCGGGTTACCGACCACGGCGTCAAAAGATGGCCGAGGCGAGCGTTGCGACCAGGCAAAGAAATCACATACCTCTACTGCTTCGCTGCCGGGCAAACCGATTTGGGGGGTAAGTCGAGTGTTTGCTTTCTCTGCCTCACTAGGTATGATTTCAATTCCCGTGAGGTTATTGGCAATTGTGGGCCCGCGCGAACCCAGGTCGGCAAGCCTGGCAGCCGCGGCTGCCAAGAAGATGCCGTCGCCGCAGCTCGGTTCCAGGACGGCATCTCTTCGGCTGCGGATTGCCCATTTGACGAGCCAAGCCGCTACTTCGGGCGACGTGTAGTAACCACCCCGAAGTTTGTCGCCATCGAGCACAGTAAATCGGCCGCTATTAGTTCGTGCATCGTGGAGCGTCCCCGAGGACTTGCTGACGTTCAGGGGAACGCTACCGTTCTTGCTCAGGAGTGTTGCTCTAACTGCTAGGCTGCCTGTCATTGAGCGTCCTTTAGATCGCGTCGTATTTCCGCTTTTGTGAGATATTCAAGGGATACGAAGATTGAATTACCGGCAACCACCAAATGTGCCGAGACCGTCTCTGTTGAGTCCGGGCCATGCCCAGTGGCTTGGGAATATTTCCACTCATGGCTGTTTTTTTCCAAACAGTGGCCATTGATCAGCGACGTATTTTTCCGAGGCTTCCCGAACCACCCAGGCGATTGAAACTTTTTTCTTCGTAGCGAGGTCTTCGAGAGTTTCGTACAGGTCAGGTGGGAAGGTCACAGAGACACGCGGTGACCTGGTTGGCCCGGTCTTTCGCCCTTTTCGTTTCGCCGCAGCCATAGCCACCACTCCGCAAGTTCTGATGCACCACCTTACACCGTGGCGGTGCATAAACAAACCCTTAACTGAGATCCTTGCTGTGGAAATTTGGGCAGCGTCCATTCGAGAGTGCTCACAGACCAGCCTAGTCAGTTGTGACCGCTCGCCCCAAGCGTAATCCATTCGCGACGTTCCGCTCGACTTCTGTGCAACATCCCTCCGGCACTGGCGGCAGTTTACCTCAAAGGCGAACATAAAGCGAACAGAAAAGAGGGGGGGGCTTCACAGTCACCTGCCGGGTGGAGTGAATTCGCCTGATCGGGCTAGTACGTTTGCGGGCAAGGCTAGTGTAGTCCGGCTTCGCGCCCTGCGCTTGGTGCTCATCGGGACCTGAATCTCCCCTGTAATCTTCGCTGCCTTGTCCAGACCGACTCCTGGTAGCGCCCTAAAGGTTTGTGCTATATGGCCACTAGCTAAGTGCCCGTAATATCGCTCGACCATTTTGGTATCGACATGCCCCAATTGCTCCGCGACAACTTTCAAGGAAACACCCAAAGTGATCCATCGGCTCGCTGCACTGTGTCTTAACTGATGAAATCCGAATCGTTTAATTTTTGCCAGCGCGCAGGCGCGGCGCATTGGTTTCTTTTGGCTATCTTTGGCCCAGGGCTCGCCACTCTCGCGTAAGAACATTGTCTCAGCCGGGTCACGTTCGCCGCAGACTTCCCGGAAAAATCGCATAGCCTCAGGGTCGAGGTGTACGTACCTCTGCAGACCGCCCTTCGACTTCACTATGAAAAGCGTGCCCGCCGAACCATTGAAATCGCTGACGCCCAACCGGCCTATTTCTCCGTACCTGGCTCCTGTGTATAGGCCAGCCCGAACCAGCAATTGAAAGTCCTTCTCTTTCGCGCATGCCTTCACAAAAGTCCGTTGCTCCTTCTCGCTCAGGAAGATTGCCCGCGCGACTTCGACGTTCTCAAACGGCAACACCTTCCAAGCCATTGGATTCGCATAGACGCGGCCTTCCTCTAGCGCCAAGTTCAACGCAGCGCGGAGCCGCCGCATTATTCTGTTTGCAGTCGCTCGACGCTTTCTTAAATCTTCTTCGCTCTGGATGTGGGGTTGGTTGTCCTGCTTGTGTTTCCGATTCGTTCGCCTCGGGCTGGCGGCAATATCTGCCCGCCACTCCTCTAGCTTCGGGCGAGTCAACTTTGCAACTTGCAAAGCACCGAGCTTCGGGGTCGCATACGCGTCTAGATCGTACTTTGTATGACGATAGTCGGGAGCCCCACGACGCTCCAAATGCTTTAGGTAATCTAGGCAGCACTGATTGACAGTGTAGCCCCCGCGACGACTAACGTGCTCGCCTGTCGCAAGAGTCGTCGCGGTCAAGAACCATGTCCGGGCCTTTTCTTGAGCCTGCGCAAAGTCCAATACACGAGCGCCCTCGGCATCAAGGATGTCATCGGCCAATCCAAGTTTTTCTTCCTTGCGGAATCCATCGGCGTCAAACCGCGCGAGCCAGACTCCCCATTTACTCCCCTTTCTGTAGCCGAGCGCTCTGCCGTGAGACAGCGGCAACATTATTTTCGAGCCAATGGGAATCGCTCTCCGCGCTGTTCTAGTCCCGAGATCCTTGCTGCTTACAGTTCGTGCCATAAATTGACAACTCCCGCGGATTGTTAATGGGGATGCAATTGATCGATTCAATCTGCCATTTTGTCAACTGTTTGTCAACTTTCCGGGTCTCAATTGCATCATTGTGCAAGACTGTGCAGGACACCGCATTGCCTACGTATCTCATTGCTACAAAATGGCTTATGCTATGTCTAGCCCGAGGGACTAGAACGCGCTACGTCGGATACCGCGCCCCTGATAAGGGCGAGGTCGGTAGTTCAAGTCTACCCAGGCCCACCAGCCTTCGCTCGCTACGCGGGCTACGGCTCGGCAAGCCAGCTAGCTACGCGCGACGCAACACGTCTTAAGCTACTAGAAAGGCGAAGGCTGTCGCGCCGGAGCTTCTTTGCGGAGGCGGACCTCTCCGTGAAATACGTCTACATTTTGCAGAGGGAGCAGGACGCGGAGCATTTCTATACCGGCGTCACGGACGATTTGGACGCCAGACTGTCGAAGCACAACTCAGGCGATGTTGCACACACGGCTAAGCATCGGCCGTGGCGCATTAAGAACTACGTCGCATTCACCGACGATACGCGGGCGTTCGCGTTCGAGAAATACCTGAAGTCTGGATCAGGCAGAGCCTTCGCCAAAAAGCATCTTTGACGAAAGCCGAGCAGGCCCACCACTAACTCGCCATCGAAACACCGAGCTTGGCGTACCCTTAGGATAGGGAGTCTGTCATGGCGGCGCTGGATTGGTCACAATGCGCGGCTGTCGAAAGCATACCTGGAAAAGTCAGTGGGGCATGGGTCCTCCGTGGCACGCGAATGCCGGTTTCAACGGTTTTCGAGAATCTCGAGGCCGGCGCCAGCATTGATGACATCATCGAGTGGTTCGACCTAACTCGCGCGCAAGTCACGGCAGTACTGGACTTTGCCGCCCGCAGTTTGGAAGCTCCAGCGCACTAAATTGCTGTTTTAGTCCGCCGTCTCACCTTTGCTGCTCCAATTGGGAATTTTCCAGTTCTGAACCGCTCGCCTGCGCGGCATCGCGTTCCGGTCTTGACGTGGTTTGCCATTGCGCGGCGCGGCGCGAGATAATGTGGGCTATGACTTCGACCAAAACACTTGCGGAACGGCCTGTTGCTTCAAGCCCCGAGTTCGAGCAGAAGCTCGACCGGTTGGCGGAAATCGCGGTGCGCGCTGGGCTGGGACTTGCGCCGGGGCAAGAGTTGGTGATGACTGCCACGCTCGATTCGGTCCCGCTCGCGCGGCGCATCACCGAGCATGCTTACAAGGCGGGGGCTTCGCTGGTCACGACTTTGTTCACGGACGAGCAGTCTTCGCTGCTGCGGTTTCGCCACGGAGCGGACGCGAGCTTCGACGCTGCTCCGGCGTGGCTTTATGAGGGGATGGCGAAGGCGTTTCGCAGCGGGTCGGCGCGGCTCGCGATTACCGGCAGCGATCCGGCGCTGCTTTCGCGCGAGGATCCCGACAAAGTGAGCCGTGTGAATCGCGCGACATCGAAGGCTTACCGGCCGGCGATGGAACTGATCGTCCGGCATGACATCAATTGGACGATCGTCGCCTGCGCCACGCCCGCGTGGGCGGCGGCGATGTTTCCCGATTTGCCGCAGGACGCGGCGCTGGCTAAGCTTTGGGACGCGATCTTCGCCGCGTCGCGCGCGGACCGGGCGGATGCCGTGGAAGCCTGGAAGGCGCACGACGCGATCCTGCACGCTCGCGCCGCGCGGCTGAATCAGAAGCGCTATGCCGCGCTGCATTTCCGCGGGCCCGGCACCGATCTGCGTGTCGGCCTTGCCGACGATCACCTGTGGCTCGGCGGCGGTACCCTGGCGGGCAACGGCCGCTATTGCATCGCCAATATGCCGACCGAGGAGATTTTCACGACGCCGCACAAGGACCGCGTGGACGGGCACGTGACCAGCACCAAGCCGCTTTCGCACCAGGGCACCATGATCGAAGGAATTTCGGTGCGCTTCGCGGGCGGAAAAATTGTGGAGGCGCATGCCGCGCGCGGCGAACAGGTCCTGCAGCGCATGATCGAGACGGACGAAGGCGCGCGCCGGCTCGGCGAAGTTTCCCTAGTGCCGCACTCGTCGCCGATCGCGTCCAGCGGGCTGCTCTTCATGAACACGCTCTTCGACGAAAACGCTGCCTGCCACATCGCGCTCGGCCAAGCCTACAGCACATGCCTCAAGGACGGCGACACCCTGACTCCCGAACAGCTTGCCGCGCGCGGCGCCAACAGCAGCCTGATTCACGTCGACTGGATGATCGGATCGAATCGCATCGATGTGGACGGCATCACCGCGAAGGGCGACGCGGAGCCGGTAATGCGGGCTGGAGAATTTCTGGAAGCTGGAAACTAGAGGCTGCGAACTGGGCTGAGAACTTGCCCTTCTGAGGCACAGTTTCCCTTGAATCTTGCAGGAGCGTTCCTTTGCATGCTAGAAATGACCCAATTGAGGTGCCAAATGGGGCGGAACGGGGTCTCTCGACTCATATGGGGTGTGTGCTTTTTGTTCGCGGCCGCTCCCCTGCTCGCGCATCACGGTACGGGCGTTGCTTACCAGCAGGACAAATCGATCACGCTTCAGGGGACGGTGACGGACTGGGTGTGGGCGAATCCTCACTGCGCGATTCTCTTTGACGTGACGGATGAGCAGGGCAACGTGGTGCACTGGGGCGCTGAACTCGGCAATCCGCATCAGCTTTCGAGTGCGGGTTTCAGCCGGGAAGTGATGAAACCGGGTGACAAAATCACGATTTTCGGGCATCCCTCGCGAAACGGCGCGCCGCGGCTGCAGTTCGATCACGTGGTACTCCCCGACGGGCACACTCTCACGACGAAAAACGTGAAGGGGAACGGGGAGAAAGCGGACACGGACTATTGATGTCTGAAGTTGTTCTCTCGATTTTCGCGCGCTGCGGCCCAATTCCACCGATCACTCTCGAAGCTGACAATCGAACTTTAGATTCTGCGGCGACCGATCAAGGAGACTGAGTATGCGCGTTTACTTCCGCAATGCGGTTTTGATCGGGGCGGCCATCCTTGGATCTTCGCTCGGCGCATTCGCCCAGACTTACGGCACCAAGGGCTACTCGCCGGGAGCGTGGAAGCCGGAGGAATTGCCCAAGGAACTCGCGACTCCCAAGCCCTACAACCCGCACGATCTGTCGGGAGTCTGGTCCACGCCCACCACCGCGGGGTATTTCGAGCGGCACTCCCTGAACGACAAATGGATCGACACGAAAGACAAAAAAGTCCCGCCGCAGATGCGCTCGGACGCTTCGCCCCCACCGATGACGGCGTGGGGAAAAGCAAAATTCGACGCGAACAAGGTGAGCTACGGGCCGCGCGCCGTCGAGCCGGAATTCAACAATGATCCGGTTTCTCAATGCGAGCCGCTGGGATATCCCCGCGATTTGTGGGAGGCGAATCTACGGCCGTTTGAATTTATTCAGACGCCGGACCGCGTGCTGCAGCACATGCAATATCACGACGTCTGGCGCAGGATCTGGACGGATGGCCGCGCGCTGCCGAAGGATCCCGATTCGGCGTGGTACGGATATTCGGTGGGGCATTGGGAGGGCGACACGTTCGTCGTCGAATCGATCGGCTACGACGACCGGACGTGGATCGACCATTTCGGAAATCCTCATAGCGACCAGATGCACCTCGTCGAACGCTACCGGCGAACGGACCAAGGCACGCTGCTGCTCGATATGACGCTTACCGATCCGAAGGCCTACACGAAGCCCTGGGTCGCGGACACAATCACCTTCGTCAATGCGAAGGCTGCAATTTTTGAGGAGATTTGCTCGCCCTCGGAGGAGCGCAGGTTCAACGACGAGATCCGCGATTCGAGCGCGGCAAAACCCAAGCCGTAACAAGCCTCGCAGTGCTAACTCCGCGTGCGGTCGATCAACTCACTCACCGCGCGCGAATCCTCTTCAATGCGTCCGGCGCGAAGGAATGCCGCGACGTAGCGGTCGGGTCGAATCAATAGCAAACCCGGCGGCAAGTCCTTCATCGAATTCGCAAACATGCCGCTTTGATCGCGCAGGATTGTAACGTCCGCGGGAGAATAGGTTTCATCGCTTGATGTGCGGACCGCCACGCGCTGGATGCGGAGCGCGGCCCACAATTCGGCAGGCACCTCTTCAAAAACATTGAGCGGAGTCTGAGGCAGCGCGAGTAGCGCGAATCCCGCGCCCAGAAACTCGTCGAGCAGCGCAGTTTGATTCCCATGCTGAAGTTCGGGTTGAGGAAAGAGCCTGCCAATCAGCCGGGCCGCGTTGCGATCTCTGCTTCGGGCAAGAAATCCCGATGCAAACCGCGGCTTGGGCTTGTACTTCATCTCCGCGAAATAGGTTCGCGCGGGCGGAACGAGTCCGAGCAAACGGAATCCCGCCTGCAACGCGAAAGCGCTCCAGCTGCTGCGCGGCATCATGACCTTGCCCATGCGCATCGCCAGCCGGATCATTTCCCACGCGTGATCGCGGCGCTCCTGCTCGTAGGTATCGAGCAGGCGCGGGCCGAGCTGCCCATTGACGGCAGCCGCGAGTTTCCACGCGAGATTGTGCGCGTCGCGGATGCCGCTGTTCATCCCCTGCCCCGCGAACGGCGGAGAAAGATGGGCGGCATCTCCGGCGAGAAACATGCGGCCCTTGCGCCATCGATCGGCTAGGCGCGCGTGAAACGTGTAGACGCGGCTGCGCCGAACCGGCGTGTTTTCTTCGCCGTGCTTTTTGAGGAGCGCTCGAGTGAATTCGGGCGAGGTCACTTCGCTTTCTTCCTCGCCGTCGCGCAGCATGAACTCAAATCGCCGCGTGCGGTCCGGGCCGGGAAGCGAGAGGCACGGCCGCGCGGGATCGCAGAATACTTTTGTATCGCGGGTCGGGTCGCGCGTTTCTTCGAGGTCGAGAATGAGCCAGCGCTCGCGAAACGTCGAGCCGCTCAGCTTGATGCCCAGCTTGTCGCGCACAAAGCTGCGCCCCCCGTCGCACGCGGCAACGTATTCGGCGAATACTTCGCCGACGCTGCCGTCGGCGCGGCGCAGCGTGAGCCGCACTGAATCCCGCTCGATCCGGAACTCGATGAGCTCGGTGCTGAACCACGCTTCGGAGCGTGTCGCAGGCGCCGCGTGGGCGTAGAAAAACTCGCGCAATTGGCGCTCAAAGATCGGCTGGCGAAAAGCGTTGCGCTTCGGGTACCCGTATTCCTTCGTGGTGGGACGAACGCGGAGAAAGCGGGAGCCGTGCGCGCTGAAGTAGTCCGAACCATAACCGAGGACGACGTGGGACAGGACTTCGCCGACGACTCCGATGGCCTGCATCGTGCGCAGCGACTCGTCGTCAATCGAAACCGCGCGCGGTTCCTGGATCGTGGATTCGTTGCGCTCGATGAGCAAGACGTCGACGCCGTAGCGCGCGAGCAGGTTCGCCAGCGTCAGGCCGGTGGGCCCCGCTCCGACAACCACCACAGGCCAGATGCGATCGGAGTTCATTGAATGCGAACGGGACGAATCAGCGGAACGCCCCAAAGCGGCCGAATTACGGCGTTCTGATTCGCGTCGCGATGTGTTCCGAGACTTGCTGAAAATGCCGCACGTTCCAGGTGTAAATCACTTCGGCTTCGGATTTCTCGGCGCATCGGCAGAGCAACGCGTCGTAAATCGTGCCGCCCACGATGCCCGCAGCTGCGGCGTCCCGGATGGCCGAGTAGTACTCCACGGATGTCAGCTCCACGACGGTCAGCCGGTCACGGATTTCGTCCACGAGCAAGAGGGCTTCGTGGCTGCTCATGCGAGTCTTTGCCGGGTACCCCGTCGCGTTGGCGTAAAACTCCGCCAGGCTGTGAACTCCGCAGCAGTCCTGCTGTTTGTCCGCTTGGAGAAAGGCACGATGGCTGGCCTCGTGATGAATGTGTTCTTCAAAAAAGCATGGAATGAGCACGGAAGTGTCAAAGAAAAACCTCACGAACGCTTGCCCCAAATCCGTTCGTCGCGTTCGCGGCGGATTTCCCGAGCGGTTCGCTCAACAATCTCCTCCGTGAGCGGCTCTTCGGATCGAAACACCCACACCCCGTCCTTTTTCCTGAGCCTTCCACTTGCCCGAGCGGGCGTGAGAGTAATCTTCTCGCCGGAAGTCTCGAGTTCGAGGGTGTCGCCGGGCTGGAGCTGCAATTCGTCCCGAACGGGTTTGGGGAGGACGATTCGTCCCGCCTTATCGAGCGTCAATCGGCTAACCATAATGGCATTCTATAATGGCAAATGGTATTTGTAAATGGTATGCAGACCAATGTGGGTATCTAACTCATTTGATTGCAATAGGGTTTACCGGGGAGCCGACCGCTCTGGTGATTGGCAGCGGCGGGGCGCAGAAGAAAAACTCGTAAACATGGTCCTCGGCACAATCCGCCGCCAAATCTTTCAAATAGAAGATTTCGCCCATGCTGATGCCGATCATCGGGATAACGACCCAGTGCCAGGGTTGGCTCGCCACGCTCGTTTCGTTGGGACGGACCTCGCAGCCCCAGGTGTCCGCGCAGATCGCGGCCATGTCCGTGCGGCGGACCCACTCGGCGGTTTCAAACCGCAGGCCGGGCGCGTTGCCGCCGGCGTAGCCGCCCCACGAGCCGCTCGCCAGGCAGCGCTCCATGTGGCCCGTGCGGACGATGACAAAATCGCCCTTGCGAATCTCGACGCCCTGCGCGGCGGCGCATTTTTCTAGCTCGTCGTTCCCGATGCCGTAACCATCGTCCAGCGAGTCGACGCTCTTGAAGCGCGCGACGTCCAACAGCACGCCTCGGCCGACCATTTTGTCTTTGGTCTTCTCGATGCCGTTCTTGTGCGCGCCGTTCGCGTCGACGAGGCGCGCGTCGTAGCCGTTCCACATTTTTTCGCCGTTGAAAACGTGGCCGAGCGCATCCCATTGCGTGCCACATTGCAGCGGCATCGTCACCATATCGTCGGCGTAGCGTACCTTGATCGATTCCTGCCGGCCCGCGACCGCGTCTGTGCCCGTCGCCAGCATGGTGTGGATGGGATTGAAGCGGTTGCCCCAGAGTCCGCTCTGCGGGCCGTTGCTGTCAAAATTCAGCGCCAGAGAAAACACCTTTCCTTTGCGGATCAGGCGCGCCGCGTTGACGACGTCCTGCGGCGAAATGTTGTTCAGCGTGCCGATTTCGTCGTCCGCACCCCAGCGGCCCCAGTTCTTCAAACGTTCGGAAGCGTTCTGGATGTCCTGGAGCGTCACCTTGTCGTTCGTCGTGGTCATGCGTCTCAGTCCCCTTGGAGAAATTTTCAGATCATATTGGTCGAACGAATCGGAATCTGCTTCAACTTTCCAGAACGTCCGCGGCAGCTGGCTTGGCAGGCGGCACCGCCGCTTTCTTCGCTGAAGGCATCGTAATCGTGACTACGCTGATCAGAACAAAGAGAGTGCCCAAAAGCGTCCGCGGGCCGAGCGCCTCTCCTGCCAGAAAATATCCGACAAAAACGGCCACAACCGGATTCACGTACGCGTACGTTCCGACCTTCGTCAACGATTCATGATGGATGAGCCAGACGTATGCTGTAAATCCGGCGATCGAGCCGGCGACAATCAGATAAGCGAGCGCCAGCCACGCTCCACGCGAGACGGCGGAAGGATGAAACGCGCGAACTTCTCCGAGCGCCCCCGCTGTGATGGACAGCAGTATTCCCCCGGCGAGCATCTGTGCACCTGAGCTCATCACTTTGGACGGCGGCAGGGGAAGTTTGCGCGACAGGGCGGCCGCGATCGACCAACTGATCGCGCCAACGATCAGCGCCGCCGCTCCCGCCCGGTCGATCGGCTGTCCGCCGAGGTTCAGCGATCGGCTCACGAGCACGGCCACTCCGCCGAGCCCGATCAGCAGCGCGGCAGATAGCCGCAACGTGAGCTTCTGGGTGCGCAAGAGAATAATTTCAAACAGTGCGGTGAACGCGGGGATCGTAGCCAACATGACCGCCGCCAGACCCGAAGGTACGCGCTGTTCGGCCCAGAACAGCAGCCCGTAGTCCACGACGAAGATCAGAAATGCAACGGCGAACGTTGCGGCCCATTGGCGCCCGGCCGGAAATTTGTCGCCGTGCGCGAGCGTCCAGCCGCAGAGAACCAACCCCGCCACCAAGAAGCGCATGGCGGCCAATAGAAACGGCGAAACCTCACGGACGCCGATGCGAATGGCCAGAAACGTGGTGCCCCACACAAGGTAGATGATTGCGAAGGCGAGCAGAGTCTTCCACGCCGCCGGACGATTGGTTGCGCTTTCCACGATGGATTCCGCCAACAATTTACCAATTCTGCGGGCCCGCCGCTCATTCTTTCGGTTGAATCGAACATTCCGCCCCCTCTGCCCTGTTCTGGTAGAGTTGCGCTTCGCCACTCGCGCGCTGCAACCCAAAGGGGGAGAAACATGGCGGCAAATGACATCGGCATGATCGGGCTGGGAATCATGGGATCGGCCATGTCGGCCAATCTGATGCGGGCCGGCTTCAAGGTGCTGGGATATGACGTGGCGCCGCAACGCCGCGCCGAGCATCGCAAGGCGGGCGGAGCCGAGGCGCGCAATTGCCGTGAGGTCGCCAAGGGCTGCGACATTGTTGTGACTTCTCTGCCGTCGTCGCAGGCCCTCCTGGACACGGCAGCGGAATTTTCGAAGGCGTCGCGCAAGGGCCAGATTGTGATCGAGACGAGCACGCTGCCGATCGCAACGAAAGAAGAAGCACAAAAGCTGTTCGCGGCGCGCGGAGTGATTCTCCTCGACTGCACGCTGAGCGGCACCGGGGCGCAGGCGCGCGTCAAGGACCTGATCGTGTACGCGAGCGGCGATCGCAAATCCTACACTCGCATCGCTCGCGTGCTGGAGGGGTTCGCCCGCGCGCATTATTACGTCGGCGAATTCGGCGCGGGCTCGAAGGTGAAGTTCGTCGCGAACCTGCTGGTGGCGATTCACAACGTGGCCGCCGCGGAAGCCATGGTGCTGGCCATGAAGTCGGGGCTCGACCCGGAGCTGGTGCTGAAGGTGGTCGCCGATGGCGCGGGCGGTTCGCGCATGCTGCAGCTGCGCGGCCCCATGATGGTGAAGGGAGACTATTCCGAGGCGACGATGAAGGTCGAGACCTGGCAAAAAGATATGACCGTCATCGGCGAGTACGCCCGCAAGATCGATTGCCCGACGCCGCTGTTTTCCGCGAGCGCGGCGTTCTACACAGCCGCGATGGCGATGGGACACGGGGCCGAAGACACGGGCGTGGTTTGCGCGGTGCTCGAGCGCATGGCCAATCATTCGCGCCGTAAAATTTAAGTTTCAGTTTTCGCGGCGGACGGGATTCGGTTCTAGTGGCGCTCCTCGGCGTTTTGGCGGGCAATTACAGGCGTGGGTTTCACTTCCAGCGATTCTTCGATCGCTTCGAGCGAGCGGCCCTTCGTTTCCATCCCAATGAAAATGTAGGCGAGCCCCGCGAGAGCAAACCATCCCGCCAGGTAGGAATATGCCGGTACGAGCGCCGCAATCGACGCCTTCGGCGTAATGATGTTCGAGGATCCAATGATGAGCGCGAGCCCCAGCGGACCAATCACTTTTCCGAGTCCCCCGAATCCATAGGCGGAGCCCATCCCAGTCGATCGCAGCGCTACGGGCCACACTTCGCCGGAGTACGGGCCGACGATAGCGAAGCCTCCGTCCGCGAAGGCATTGTTCGCGATGAGCACCAGCCAGAACACTGAAACCGTTCCGATATAGACGTCGTGGTAGACGGCGGCGGTCACCAGCAAAATTGCCGCCCCAAAACTGGCAATGGCGCCGGACGCCTTGCGGCCAATTGCGTCTGACAAGTAGGACAAGCCGATTCGCCCGAAGAACCCCGCCAAATTCACGTAGATCATCAGAAATGCCGCTCGGGCAGGAGCAATCCCAAAAATCTGGACGAGCAAAGTGGGCGCCCACAACTGGAATCCGTAGTACCCCGTCTGCGCCCCGAGATTCACGATCCACGAGACTGCCAAGCTCCTCGGATATTTGAAAATGTCCAACAGCCGGGGCGCCGGCTGCTTTTGCCCTACCGAAGCGCTCAGCGGAAGACTCGCGGGATCCATCTCCAAGGCCCAAGCCAGCGACTTCCGCGCTTCTTCCAACCGCCCCATCCGCATCAGCCACCTAGGGGACTCCGGCACCCAGGCCCGTATCAGGAGCGTGAGCAGCCCGGGCACCATACCGATCGCGAACAGCCCGCGCCAACCTCCCACGTAGGGAGTCGCATACGCACCGAGCAGGGAGCCCAAAACCAGGCCGAGGGGCACTGCTGAGGTGACCAAACCTCCAACCATGCCGCGCTTGGAAGTCGGCACGAATTCCTGCACCAGCGGCAGATCGACGCAATACAGCCCGCCGACGCCGAACCCGATCAGAAAACGGAAAACGGCCAGGAACAGCCAGGCTTTGTCGGGAGTGAATGTCAAGACGCCGGTGGCGACCGAAAAATTGATCACTGTGATGAGCATGACTTTGCGCCGACCGATTTTGTCGGCCAGCCAGCCGTAAAATACCGCGCCGAACATCGCGCCGAAACCGGATGAGAGGAGGATGATGGCCGACTGGCCGAAGGTCAGTTTCCATGGCCCGGCGATGAACGCAACCACGTAGCCGATCAGGAAGTAGTCAAAAAACTCGAGCATGTCACCGAGAATCGCGGCGGCGATGATACGGCGCTGATTCCCGGTGAGCCGGGTTTGCTGCTCGAGGTATTGGAGCATGTCGGGGTATCTTCCGACGGATCATACACTACGAGGTTGGAAGAACCCACAGGAGACGATGCAGTGCATTCGGAATTTGCATGGTCAATCGCCGGTTGCTTCGTTATCATTCGCCTTTACGTGGCTCAAGTCACTAAGACGAAATGCATCTCACACCGCGAGAAATTGACAAGCTGATGATCGCCACGGCCGGCGAGTTGGCCCGCCGCCGGCGCGCGCGCGGCTTGCGTCTCAATTACCCGGAAGCGGTGGCTCTGATTACGGCGGATTTGCTCGAGGGTATTCGCGACGGCCGCTCGGTCTCCGACCTCATGGAATACGGCGCGACGATTTTGAAGCGCGACGACGTGATGGAAGGGGTTCCGGAAATGGTGGACGAAGTGCAAATCGAGGGAACGTTCCCCGACGGCACGAAATTGGTGACCGTTCATCATCCGATTCGTTAATAAGTGGCGCGGGCCTCAGCCTGTGGGGGTTAGTTGCGAGGACCTCGCGCCCCGCCCGACCAACCCCACAGGCTGAAGCCCGCGCCACTCAAGAGGGTGCCCAGTGATCCCCGGCGAATACAAATTGGCGGAAGGCGACGTGATCGCGAACGACGGCCGCCGCGAAATCGAGCTCGAAATTGCCAACACCGGCGACCGCCCCATTCAAGTTGGCTCCCACTTCCATTTTTTCGAAGTGAACCGCGCGCTGAAATTTGACCGCGGCTCGGCTTTCGGCATGCGGCTGAATATTCCCGCGGGCACTGCGGTGCGCTTTGAGCCAGGCGACTCGAAAAAGGTGAAGCTCGTCGAGCTGGGCGGCTCGAAACGCGTGAACGGCCTCAACGGCCTGACGAATGGAGTCGCGGATGAAGCAAGCAGGCCGGGCGCGTTGAAACGCGCTACCGAACATGGTTTTGAGTAGCGGCCATATCATCGACAGCTGGGCTTCAAACTCGAGAGCCCTTCAGGGGCTAAAGCCCTCGCGTCGCAAACCCCTGAATGTCGCGGCTGAAGCCGTGACCCACAAACATGATTCACGTTGAGATACGGTTTCTAGGCTTCCGAAAAGTTTCTGAGAGGTTCCCTGCATGAGCCTGAAAATCCCGCGCCGGCAATACGCGGACCTGTACGGCCCGACAACCGGCGACCGCGTTCGCCTGGCCGACACCGACCTCTTCATCGAGATTGAAAAGGACCTTACCACCCCCGGCGAAGAAGCGAAATTCGGCGGCGGCAAGGTGATCCGCGACGGCATGGGCCAGTCCTCGACGGCTACTGCCGACGATGGCGCGCTCGACCTCGTCATCACGAACGCGGTGATCGTGGACCACGGCGGCATCTACAAGGCCGACATCGGTATCCGCAACGGGCGCATCGCGGGCATCGGCAAGGCCGGAAATCCGGACATCATGAACGGCGTCACGTCCGGGATGATCATCGGGGCGGGAACGGAAGTGATCGCCGGCGAAGGAAAAATCGTCACGGCCGGCGGAATCGATGCGCACGTGCATTTCATTTGCCCGCAACTGGTCGAGACCGCGCTCTCCGGCGGCATCACGACACTGATCGGCGGCGGCACCGGCCCGGCCACGGGCACCGACGCGACGACGTGCACGCCCGGCGCGTGGAACATGCATCGCATGCTCGAATCCGCCGACGGCTTTCCGGTCAATCTTGGATTTCTCGGCAAGGGCAATTGTTCCTCGCCCGCGCCACTGCGAGAACAAATCGAAGCGGGCGCGATCGGCCTGAAGTTGCACGAAGACTGGGGCACGACGCCCGCGGCGATCGACCACGCGCTTTCCGTGGCCGAAGAGTACGACGTGCAGGTCGCGATTCACACGGACACGATCAACGAGGCGGGCTACGTGCAGGATTCGATTCGCGCGTTCAAGGGGCGCACGATTCACACGTATCACACCGAAGGCGCGGGCGGCGGCCACGCACCGGACATCATCAAGGTGTGCGGCGAAGCGAACTGCCTGCCGTCCTCGACGAATCCCACGATGCCGTTCACGGTGAATACGCTCAACGAGCATCTGGACATGCTCATGGTGTGCCATCACCTGAGCCCGTCGATTCCAGAGGACGTGGCCTTCGCGGAATCGCGCATCCGCGCCGAGACGATTGCCGCCGAGGACGTTCTCCACGACCTCGGCGCGATCAGCATGATGTCTTCGGATTCGCAGGCCATGGGGCGCATCGGCGAAGTCGTCACGCGCACCTGGCAGACGGCGGACAAGATGAAGCGGCAGCGCGGGCCGCTCCCCGGAGAAAAAGCCGGGAGCGACAACGCGCGCGTGCGGCGCTACGTCGCGAAGTACACGATCAATCCCGCGATTGCGCACGGCGTCTCTGCTGAAATCGGCTCGGTGGAGGCGAGGAAGCTCGCGGACCTCGTGTTGTGGAAGCCGGCGTGTTTCGGCGTGAAGCCGGAGATGATCGTCAAGGGCGGCATGATCGCGTGGTCCGCGATGGGCGACGCGAACGCTTCCATTCCCACGCCGCAGCCGGTGATTTACCGGCCGATGTACGGCAGCTTTGGAGGCGCGCTGCATTCGACTTCGCTCACGTTCGTGTCGAGAGCCGCCGTGCACTCGGGGCTGGTCGAAAAGCTTGGATTGAAGAAGAAAGCTGTCGCGGTCAACCACTGCCGCGGCCTCACGAAGCGCGACATGATCAATAACGACGCCCTGCCGCGAATGGAAGTCGATCCCGACACGTACGAAGTGCGCGCCGACGGTGTGCTCCTTACGTGCGAGCCGGCACAGGTGCTGCCGATGGCGCAGCGGTATTTTCTTTTCTAGGGGCGAGGACCACCCGCTTCCAACACCATGTGGGGCAACACACTCATCATCGATCGTTTGATCCCTCCCGTAAACCAGGACGATTTGCGCGCAAAGGAAGAAGACAAGCTCGTTCTGGCATGGGAGGGGCGCCGATGGCTGCGCGGCAGATTTACGACGGCGCGAGGCCGCAAGATCGGGATTGCACTGCCGACCGGCACGACGATCGCGCCGGGCTCGATCCTTCACATGGGCGAGGACTGGTACTTGAAACTCGAAGCGGCGCTCGAACCGGTGCTTGAAATCGCTTCTTTGGATTATGCAGAGGCCGTGAAGATCGCGTTTGAAGTCGGCAACCGTCATTTTCCGCTGGCGCTTGAGGGCAGCAAAATCCTGGTTCCCGACGACAAGGTGATGATTCGGCTGATGGAGCGCCTGGGCGTCTCGTTTCGCCATCGGCAAACCGTGTTCGATCCCGTGGGGAACACGCAATTGCATCAACATGCGGCGATTTCTTAGCCTGCTCCAATTCGCGGATGGACTCTTTCCCGCAGGTGCGTACGCGCATTCGTTCGGACTCGAGGCTTGCGTCCAGGCCGGCGAAGTGCGCGACGCGGGCGGGGTCGAAGCGTTTCTACGCGCCTATCTCGAAGGCTCGGCCGGGCCGATGGATGGCGGCGCTCTGGTTTGCGCGCGCCGCGCCGCGGCAGAGCAAAATCTCGCAGCATGCCTCGCGCTCGACGCCGATCTCGACGCTATGAAAGCCGCGAGCGAATTGCGCGAAGCGAGCCGCCAAATGGGCCGGCAGACGCTGCGCGTCGCGACTCATCTGCCGTGCGATCCCTTGCTCGACGAATTCGCCAAGGCTGTGTCTGGCGAAATCACGCCCGGCCATCACGCGGTCGTCTTCGGCGCGATCGGCGGCGGTTTCGGCTGGGACGCGCTCGAAATGACAGGCGCGTACCTCTATTCCACGAGCGCGGCGCTCGTGGGCGCGGCGCTGCGGCTCCTGCCGCTCGGCCAGCTTGCCGGCCAGCGAATCGTGTGGAAGGCGCAGCCGCTGATCGCCGAGCTTGCAGCTGCGGCGCAGAACAAGCGCGAGGACGACATCTGGTCGTTCGCGCCCGCGCTCGAAATCGCGGGCATGCGTCACGCGCGGCTCGATGCGAGGCTATTCCGGTCATGATTGCGAAGCCGCTCAAGCTCGGCATCGGCGGGCCCGTTGGCTCCGGGAAAACGGCGCTCGTTGAATCGCTCTGCACGCGGCTGAAAGCCACGTACCAGCTGGCCGTGATCACGAACGACATTTACACGCGCGAAGACGCGGAATTTCTGACGCGCCGCGGCGTTCTTGCGCCCGAGCGCATCGTCGGCGTCGAAACCGGCGGCTGCCCGCACACGGCGATCCGCGAGGACGCTTCCGTGAACCTCGAAGCCTCCGGCGCGCTGCAGCGCCGCTTCCCCGACCTCGACATTCTTTTCATCGAGAGCGGCGGCGACAACCTCGCGGCCACGTTCAGCCCGGAGCTCGTGGACGCGACGATCTATGTGATCGACGTCGCCGAGGGAGAAAAAATTCCGCGCAAGGGCGGTCCGGGCATCATGTCGTCCGGAATGCTGGTGATCAACAAGATCGACCTCGCGCCCTACGTCGGCGCGGATCTTTCGGTGATGGATCGCGATGCGAAACGCATGCGCGGAGAGAGGCCCTACGTCTTCACCAATCTCAAAACCGGTTCCGGAGTGGACACGCTCATCGAATGGATCCGCCACTCCCTCCTGTTTGAACGCTGACCGCGTCGGACGCGATGGATTCCTGCGGCTGCGATTTGCGCGGAGCGGAGCGAGGACCATCCTCGCCCAATCGCGTTTTTCGCTGCCGCTGCAGGCGCTTGCGCCGCTCGCTCTCGAGGACGGTTCCTGCTACCTGATGCTGCTGAATCCCACGGGCGGCGTGCTCGGCGGCGATCATCTGGTCACGGAGATCGAGCTGGAAGCCGGGACGCACGTTTGCCTGAGCACGCCTTCGGCTACGCGCGTGTATCGGACCGAGGGCAAGCCTGCCATCCTCGAAACTGCAATTCGCGTGGGAGAAGGGGCGACGCTGGAATATTTTCCGGATCACGTGATTCCCCACGCCGGATCGGCCCTTTGGCAGTCGTTGCGACTGGAAATGGCGCGCGGAAGCCGCGCAATACTGGTCGATTCACTCGCATCGGGGCGGCGGGCTCACGGCGAGCGTTGGAAGTTTCGAGAGCTGGATTCGCGCATCGAGGTCCGTGCAGGCGGCAGGCCCGTGTATCTCAATCGCACAAGAATTGTTCCGGGTGCTTTGCGGCCCGATCAATTCGGCCTGATGGAAGATTTCGACTACATGACGTGCCTTTCGGTATTTGCGGACGAATTCATGCAATGGACGGAAGTCTGCGACGCCTTGAACGCAGAGCTCGAACCCACACCGGAGATTCGCGGCGGCGCGACCTTGCTGGCGCGCGGGGGCTGCGTTGCGCGCTTTCTCGCGTGCTCCACGCCCGACATGACGCGCATGAATAAGAAGCTGTGGGATTGCGCGCGACGAAGGGTGCTCGGGCTTTCCGCGTTCGACGACCGAAAGTACTGAACGGACGAACCCAGGGTCTAAAGACCCGGGCTACAACGCTGTGCGCGCCCGGACGTTGTAGCCCGCCTGTTTAGAGGCGGGGTTCGGTCGCCGGAAAATCGGACGGGTTTTGGCGACCGAAAAATCGGGAATTGCCGGACCGCGAAAACAAATGACCGCGCTCTTCGCCATCATCGCGCTCGGCTTTTTCCTGGGGATGCGGCACGCCACCGACCCCGATCATGTCGTGGCCGTGACCACTATCGTCAGCCGCGAGCGCACGATGCTGCACGCCGCGCTGATCGGCGCGCTCTGGGGACTGGGCCACACGCTCATGATTCTCGCCGTCGGCTCCGCCATCATTCTCTTCAAGCTCACGATTCCGCCGCGCCTCGGGCTGAGCATGGAGTTGTGTGTCGGCCTGATGCTGATTTTTCTCGGCATTCTGAATCTGACGGGAGTTCTCCGCCGCGCCATCGAATGGGCCACGATTCGCCGCATCGGCCCGGGTGCGCATTCCCATTTCTTGCTGGGCCGCTGGATGGTTCATACGCATGACGAAGACGGCGAGCCGGTGTTCATGGATTCCGTTTCGATCCTGGGATGGACGCCGCGCTGGTGGCGGGACTTGGGCCTCTTTCACGTGTTGCGCCCGCTCGTCGTCGGGATCGTGCACGGCCTCGCGGGATCGGCCGCCGTGGCGCTCCTCGTGCTAGCGACGATCAGCCGGCCGTCGTGGGCCATCGGTTATCTCCTGATCTTCGGGCTCGGAACGGTGGCGGGGATGATGCTGGTCACTGCGGCGATCGCCCTGCCCTTCGCATATTCGATGCGGCATTTCGGACGCTTGAACCGCGGCCTCGTCACCGCTTCAGGATTGCTGAGCGTCGCGTTCGGAGTTTTTCTCTGCTATCAAACCGGCTTCGTCGGCGGATTGTTCACGGGACATCCAAGCTGGATTCCGCGATGAGGTGGCACAGCGACTCTTCGCTCTGCGGTTTTGTAGGCTGCATGTGTGAGCTTCGGACCTAGCTACGATTGCAAACCGCACACAGCGAAGAGTCGCTGTGCCACTCTACTTCTTGCCCTCTCCCAACTCGACCGGCTTGCCGTGCGGCGTGTGACGGTACGCGTCGGCCCAGGCTTCCTTGCGGGCGGTGAGAGCCGCCGCATCGCTCAGGCCGCACGACATCACCAGGCGTTCCAGCGTCGCGAGCCAGTGCCCGGAGTAGTTCGAGCCATCGTCGGGTTCGCCGCGATCGGCGGCGGCCTTCAACTCTGCCGCGAGCGCCGCGGCCCATTCCTTCCACGTGAAATGCCCCTGCTCGGAAAGCTTCACGGCGAGCGCAAACGCCTGCGCCTGCCAGGGCTCGGCAAACACCGGCCCGCCTTCATCGCGCGGCAGGCTGGGCAACGCGGCGAGGTTTTGCGAATCGGGAACGGGTACGGAATTAGGCTGGCTCAAGGTAGTCATCCCACATGTCGAGATAAACGGCGTCCTGCGGATTGGCCTGCTCGCCCCAGAGCTCGCGCGCGCCAAAGCGCACCGAGTAAACATGCTGAGGGCTTTCGCCTTTGAAATGCGCGTTCGTGTCCGGAAAAACGTAAACGCCGTGGTCGAGATGGATCGTGCCGATTTTCCCGCGCGCGTACCGCGGCAGCCGCGTGTGCCCCGTGGGATTGATCACCCGAGCGCGCACTCTCTGGCCCGCCTGGAAGCGCGCCGCGACCGGAACGTTCCGTTTCGTGGACGAACCCAGAGCCTCCGTATCGTGTATCTGAGACGCTTTGAGCGGCGGTGTGGCCTTGCTCGATCCAACCGCGGGTTTTCCGCTTTCGATCTCCGCGCGCGTGACCAATCCTCTCGCGGTCAGAAGATCCTCCAGCCCAATGAACCACTTTTCGTAATAGCTTATGCTCAAATATTCCGCCGGCGGAATCACCTCTCTCGAATAGCGCGCCGCGTCGATGTTCCACTTGCGCCACGCGCCCGCCGCCCGGTAGATCGCAAACACGCGCCCTTCCCAGGGATGGTGAAACACCGGCTCGTTCTTCTCTTCCCGCAGGGGGCCCATGTCCTGCATCCCGCCCATGTCATGCACGCCGTTCATGCCGCGCCTCCCGACCGGGGAGAAACCTTCGCCACGCCGATCATCGCGTCGCGTGTGACGAGAGCAGTGAGTTCGGCTTCACTAAGCCCCTCGGTGCCCGCCGGGCGCTCGGGAAGCACCAAGTAGCGCAACTCCGCCGTGCTGTCCCACACGCGCACTTCCACGTCGTCCGAAAGCTCCAGGCCAAATTCACGCAGCACGCCGCGCGGATCGATCACCGAGCGTGAACGATAGGGAGCCGACTTGTACCACACCGGCGGCAGACCCAGCACCGGCCACGGGTAGCAGGAGCACAGCGTGCACACGACCATGTTGTGAACGCTCGGGGTGTTCTCGACGACGAGCATGTGCTCGCCCTGCTGGCCGCCAAAGCCAAGCTCGGCGATGGCTTTGTCCGCATCTGCCAAGAGACGCTGCTTGTAGGCGGGATCCGCCCATGCCCGCGCCACTACTTGCGCGCCGTTACGCGGACCGATTTTGTGTTCGTAGGCATCGACCAAAGCGTCGAGCGCGGCGCGATCGACGACTCCCTTCTCGACGAGAAGCGATTCGAGCGACTTGACGCGAAGTGCCATGTCCGACGGCACCGCCTGGTGCGCATGGTCGTGCGTGTGGCCGTGCGAGTGCGCAGGATCGTCGTCCGCGCGCGCGGGAAGATCGCCCGCGGCAGCTGCGCCTGCCGCGCTGGCGGCTGCCGCCAGGAAATCGCGTCTGCTCGATTGCATGGAGGTTTCCTTTCGGGGCTTTTCTCCCGGTATTGTAGTCGCCACGGAGGAGAATTGGGAGGGGATTCGTAGGACAGGCTTTCAGCCTGTCGGGTTTTGTCCTTGCTTGATTAAAAACCGACAGGCTGAAAGCCTGTCCCACATCCAAGCCCGTCCTACTTATGCCGGCCGCCAGCGCGGGAACGACTGCCTTCGCAGCCATGTGGCAAGCCGCTCGAAGAAGCCCTTGCGTAGGGCGACTTCCACGAAATTGAGCAGGAGAGCGAGTGCGAGCCAATACGGCCACAGCGCCTGGCGTTCGCGAACCATCGCGCCCTTGTTGCTGAGCAGTTGCTCGATCGAGGGATGCATGCGCCCGCCGGTCACGCGGCTGATTTCGGCGAGGAGCGCCGTGTTGATCGCCTGCGGCTTCGTTTCGTCCGACTCGCGATAGAAGCCAGCCTCGGGCAGAACCAGCTCCGAATTTCCGGAAACGATGTGGTAGAGGCCGCCCTGGTCGGCGGGAATGCGCGCTTCGTAGTGGCCCGGCGCGGTCTCCTCGAGCGGAAGCGTGCGCGGCGCGGCGCCCTGCGACTCAACGAGAATATGCGGCGGCCCCGCGGCATCGAGTGCCGCGCCCTCGGGATTGTCGGCGTTGCCGAGGACATCGTAGTAGACGACCGCTTCGCCTTCGTGCTCTCCGGGGCGTACGCCGGCGCGAATGGTGCGGTCGCGATGCGAAACATCGCGCACCATCTGCGGCCACAGAGTGCCGAACGATTGCCAGCGCACCCACGGCGCGGCCCAGCGGCTCTTCGCGTCAGACATGAACGCGATCACGCGGCCCAGGCCGTAGCGCCAGCGCACGAGGAGCGGCTTCTTTTCATCGACGCGCAGGATGACTTCCGAGCCGTCCTTTGCTTCCGCCTGCACGAAGCCGCGCAATCGCGGCGACTTGGTGAAATCGATGCCGTCGGTGAATTCCACCGGGCGAACGCGGACGGCGCGCACGGGCCTCTCCTGAATCGCGAGATCCTCGGTCGATTTCACTTCGGCGTTGATGATCTGCGGAATCGTCTCCGGATTTTCGACGAAGTGCGATTTGCCGCGCGTCTTGTGGGCCAGCTCATCGAGCAGATCGCGATTGATGTAGTCGCCCACGCCGATCGTTGAAATGGTGACGTGCTTGGCCAGCGCGTCGCGCTCGAGTTTCGGAAAATCCTCCTGCGTGCCCGGCGTGGAAACGCCGTCGGTGAGCAAGATGATGTGCTTGTGCGTGGCTTTTTGATCGACGATGGCCTCGAAGCCGGCTTCCACCGCCTGGTAAATTTTCGTGCCGCCGTTCGCGGTGATCTGCGCGATCAGGTTGCTCTTGTCCTCGAGCGAGCCGGCCGGGCCCATGGGGATGACCCAGTTGAATGTTTCGTCGAACGAAATCACTCCAATCAGGTCGATCGGGCGAAGCGTGCGGATGCTGGCGCGCGCGGCGTCACGCGCCATTTCGATTTTCGGGCCGCTCATGCTTCCCGATTTGTCCAGGACCAGAACGACGGCGGTGGGCTTTTGCGGCGGCGGCTCGGCCCGCACCGGAAGCATTTTTTCAAAAGGCGTCTTAGGCTCTTCGGCGAGCTTGGCGTTGCTGTCTCCCGCGATGAAAATCAAGCCGCCTCCGGCGTAGACGTAGCGCTCGAGTGCCAGGTCCTCGTCGACGGCCAGATCGTGATCGGGATAGTTGTCAAGCAGGACCGCGTCCCAATCCCGCGACGGCGGATTCACCGGGAACGACGCCACCTTTTCCACTTCGACGTCGGCCTGCTTCAGCGTATCGAGCAGCGGGGCTGAGGTCTCATTCCCTCCGGCGACATACAGCACATGAGGGCGGCGCACTGTGACGGCGCGCGATGCAAGCACCTGCTCGGCGCCGCCGCTTGAGATGTGCACCTCCAAAAGACGGACGCCGCTCGTCGCGAGGCGCGCCTCCAAACCGATTTCGTTTCCGCCCGCCGCCAGATCCGCGGTGGTCGAGGCAATTTCCTTGCCTTCGGAAGTCATCCAAACTCGGGCCTTCATGGGGCTGCCGCTATTGACGCGCAGAGTCAGCGGAAAGCGCTCGCCGGAGAAAACGTCCTGCGGCGATGCGACGCTTTCCACCTGCACGGACAATGGCGCGGTGCCTCCGGCCGGCGAGGTGAAGACCGCGACGCCGCTTTCGCGAGCGCGCAGCGCCTCGGAAAGCGCGTGGCCGCGATTTTCGTTGCCGTCGCTGATCAATAGAATCCGCCGCTGCCCGACGGACGGGAACGTGTTCAGCGCAAGCTGCATCGCCTCTTCGAGATTCGTGGCCATGCCGTCTTTCGGATCGACCCCCTGCGGGATGCTCACCTCATCCGCGTTCGCTGAAACCGGCCGAAGGCTGGCGTGCTGCGCGAACGTGATGAGCCGCAGATCGGCGCCCGAATTTCTGCGCACCAGGTCACGCAGCATGGCTTCGCCGCGCTGCAGCGATTCGCGGGGCATGCTCGCCGAGGTATCCATCAACACCGTGACGGCGAGCTTTTCGACGCGCAGGGGCGCCCACGGGCCGGCCAGCGCGATCACCAGCGCCGTGAAGGCCGCGCACTTCAGAGCGAGGCACACCTGCGAAGCCGCCGGCATCTTCCGCATCCACACCCACAGGACCGGTAGCATGCCGAGGAGCACCAGGAAAATAGGCTGATCAAACGTCAACGCTTCACCTGCCGACCAGATTTGGATTGCGCAGACTGCGCTCTTCTTGTTCGTCCAGCTCCGAGTCAAGCTCGACTCGCGGCAAATCGCCGGGCAATTGCTCGGCTTCCGCGGCGCGTTGCCGCTCGCGCGCGGAATAGTAGAGCCACCACTCGAGCCACAGCGCCACGATCGCAAGCACGACGAGCCAGCGCCACATGCTCCACGCGGCGGGCGGCAGAGCCTCGGGCTTCACGTCCTCGACTTCCGTCGGGGTCAACTGCACGCGATCGGCGGGCAGCGCCGGCGGATTCACCGCAACGCTTGCTTCGCCGCCGTTCGAGGCGACGCGGTAGATCCCGGTCTCCTGCGCGAGAAAATGAACCCCGGCGTCATCGCGGGCGAACGGTGTCTCTTTTCCCGACGGCGCGATCACTTTCACCGCGGGTCCCGGCCAGTCGATCTCGCCGGTCGAGCGGGCATCGGCCACCTCGTCGACCGAGTGGGTCATCCACTCGATGCTTCCCGCCATGAGCAGCGGGAACGCGGATTCCAGCGGGAAATTGGAATCGTGAGGATTGAAGCCGACGATCAGAATTCGATGGCCGCCCTGTTCGCGCGCCAGGATGAGCGGCGCCGGCGGATCGCCCTCGGTGTAGGCCAGCACGGCGTCGCCCGGCTCGACCTTGAGAGCGGCGGGATTTCGCACGCTGATATCACGCGTGCGCACCCACCGGGTGACCGGGTGCCTCGGATTCCATCCGGTCACGCGCAGCGGGCGAGCGCGGGCGGCGGACGGACCACTGAGAAAATAAATCGAATTGAAATCCGCATTCGGCGTAAGACTCGCCCCCTGATAAATGGCGACGTCAGGCGCGGCGCTTGCCGCGGCGGCGGGAGGAAGAACGTCAGCCTGTACGTAGGGATCGCTGGAGAGAACGCTGAGCAAGTCCGTCGCAAAGGGAGACGGACTGCCCGCAATCACGGCCACGTGCACGGAGCGAAATGCGGGAAGACTTACGATGGCGCGGTCGTCGGCTTGCAGCGCATCCGGCGGGGTCAATTGCGCGGCGAGCAGCCCGCCCTGGTTCCACGTCAATTCGTCTTCCGCATTCACAATCTGGTTGGGCGCGAGCGTGAGCTTGCGCTGGCCGAGCGGCTGGCCGTTCACGGAAAACGCCAGCACCGCGTCCGATTTTTGTCCGCCGTAATTTCTCAGCTGCGTGAGGATGTGCCAGCGATCGGGACGCACGGCGTCACGGCGCAGCGAAAGGCGCGTGATGCCGCGATCCTGCACCTTGTCCCAATCGCCCACGAGCCGCATCAGAAATTGCGGCTGGCCGCCTTTGCCAGCCGGGGATTCAAGCTCGGCGCGAAACTCATCCAGGGCGCGCGACTGCTCCGCATAGACAAGGCCGGGGCCGACGTATGCCAGCAGACCGCGGCTCGCTCCGCCTAGCGCTGAGCGGGCTGTCTCCAGGGCACGCGGCAGATCTGCGGCGCCGCTGGAGGGTTGAGCCTCCAGGATGGCGCGCCGCTCGGCGGCGCGATCCGTTGTGAACGGCAGAATGGGCGGCGCGTCCCGTTCCCCGCGCAGAAGCAAAACGCGGTCGTCGCCGGGGAGCGAGTCGAGCAGGCGCAACGCTTCGGCGCTCTCGCGGTCGATCCACGCCGGCTCGCCCGCGGGCCGCATCTGCGACCAGATTGACGCATCAAACACGATCGCGACGCTGCGCGCGTCGGCGACCGGGCCCCATCGCGGATTCGCCAGCGCCAGCACGAGCAACAGCAAAAATACGATTTGCGCCAGGAAAGCCCACGGTTCGCGAAGCTTGCGGCGGCGCGGCCGCGAAGCCGGCTGCACGCTGGCCCAGAAGCGCAGCGTCGAGACTTTCTTGTGCTTGGGCCGGCGATGGTGCAGGTAGAGCCACAGCGCCGAAGCGGCGAGCGCGGTCCATACGGCCGCGATTTCGACGGGGCTGAGCGCGAGCCAGTTCATGCCAGCACCTGCCCGCCGCGCAGGCTGCGCAGGACGAATTCCTGATACGGCAGATTCGTCACGGCCCGAGCGTACCGGCCGCCGTTGCGAATCGCGAGGCGCCGCAGGCGCGTGGAAAATTCCTGGAACCGGCGCTCGTAAAGCGCCGCGTTGCGCGGCGAGCATTCGACGGTGCGCTGGGCTCCGGTCTCGGCGTCCTCGAGGATCAGCTCGCCGCCGGCTGCGGGGTGCTGTTCCTCTGCGCTGTGCACCTGCAGCAAAACGAAATCGTGGCCAGCGGAACGCAGCATTTCGACGCCGTGCTCGCAGCCCTGCTCGTCGAAGAAATCCGAAATCAGGATCACGATTCCGCGGGTGGAGAACTGGCTGAGGAACTCCTTCACCGCGCTGAAGAGATCCGTAGTTCCTCCGCACGCTTGTTCGCTGAGGAATTGCAGCACGGGCCAGAGCCGCTCGCGCCCGCCGGACGCGACGAGCGGCTTGTTCAGCCGGTCGGCGAACGGAATCACCGCGGTGGTGTCCAGATGCAGGAGCGCGAGATAGGCGAACGTGGCCGCGAGCCGCTGCGCGTAGAGGAACTTCGATTCACCCTCGTCGCCAAAATTCATCGATTCGCTGCGGTCCAGCAAAATCCGCACGGGGATGTGCTGCTCGGTCTCGTAAATTTTCAGAAAGAGCTTTCCGAGGCGAAGGTAGGCGCTCCAGTCCAGGGAGCGCGGGTCGTCGCCGAAGCTGTAGCGGCGGTAGTCGGCGAATTCCATGCCCGGGCCGCGCGTGCGGGAGCGGTGCTCGTGGCCCACGGCGCCGGACAGGTTAGTGCGGCAGAGCAGGGTGACCTGCTCGAGCGTCTTCAGGAACTCGCGGTCGAGCAATAGAGGAGAAGCGGTGGCCATGGCCAGTGGACAGGCTTTCAACCTGTCGGTTTTTCCGAGGACGGATTCAGCTCCCGCCGGTTTCGTTCTTGATGATGCGGCAGAAAGCGACAGGCTGAAAGCCTGTCCTACTCAACCTTGCCGGCAATTTCTTCCAGCAAGTCGTCGGGCGTCCGGCCGTCCGCCTGGGCTTCAAAATTGAGAATGATGCGGTGGCGCAGCGCGGGCAACATGAGCGCGCGAATGTCTTCCAGGCTCACATTGAAGCGGCCGTCAAGCAGCGCGCGCACTTTCCCGCCAAGGATGAGCGTCTGCGCTCCGCGCGGCGAGCTGCCGTAGCGAATGTATTTTGCCGCGAGAATGTTTTCGCGGTTCTCGGGATGCGTCGCGAGCGTCAGTTTCACGACGTATTCCTGCACGTGCGGCGCGACGGGAACCGTGCGCACGACGGTTCTCATTTCGAGAATCTGCGCGCCGTTCACCACGGGACGGATGGGGCTCGCTTCACCCTGCGTGGTGCGATCCAGAATTTCATGCAGGTCCTCGCGCCCGGGATACGGCACGCGCAGCTTGAAGAGGAAGCGATCGAGCTGCGCCTCCGGCAGCGGGTAGGTGCCTTCCATTTCCAGCGGGTTTTGCGTGGCCATCACGAAGAAGGGCTCGTCCAGGAGGTGCGAGGTGTGCGCGACGGTGACCTGCTTTTCCTGCATTGCCTCGAGCAGCGCCGACTGGGTTTTCGGCGTCGCGCGATTGATTTCATCCGCGAGAAGCAAATTGGTGAAAATCGGCCCGGGCTGGAAGCCCAGCGACTTCCGTCCGTCGCCGTTTTCCTGCACCACCGACGTGCCGATCACGTCCGCCGGCATCAGGTCCGGTGTGAACTGGATGCGCGAATACTTCTGCGCCACCGCCTGCGCCAGCGTGCGCACCAGCATCGTCTTGCCGAGCCCCGGCGCGCCCTCGAGCAGCACGTGCCCGCCGGCCAGCAGGGCGATCAGCACACCGTCGACGACTTCCGACTGTCCGACAATGGCCTTGGAAATTTCCCGGCGGACCTCGGCCATTTTTTCGGCGAGAAATTCCGCTTGCTGGCCGAGGGGCTGGGCGCCCATCTGGCCTTCCATTCCCACCGAACTGGTCATGAACCCACCCTGGTTCCCGGCATTCGATTTCTCCAAAAACTCGCCGCTCAGTGCGTTCCGTTGTCCGCGTGCTCAAAGTAACGCTGCACGTAGAAACGGTAGCGCGCCGGAATATCTTCCTGCTCGGAGCCGTTGACCACGGCGTCCTGCTGCGGCGCAAGCCCGCGATCGGGGAGCTGAGCCGCGCCCGTATCCGTCGCGATTTTCATCCGCGTTTGTTCCTTGTAGCCGCCGGCCTCGAGCGCCACGCGCTCCGGCACGGCATTCACGGCGTGCGCTTCCTGATCTTTGCGCAGTTCCTTCGAGCCGAGCTGGCTTCCCGCGCCTTCGCTGGCGGTCTGAGACGCTTTCTGCTTCGCGTCCGAATTGCCGCGCGAATCGCCGCGCTTGTCGCTTTCGGTTTGCCCCGGCTGCTGCGAATTGCCGGCCTGCGGAGTGCCCTGGCCGTTGGGCGGCTGCTGCCCCGCGCGATTGTTCGATTGCTGGCTGGGCGAATTTGACAGCATGTTTTTTAGGGCCTGCATGAGCGACTGCCCGAGCGACTGGCGGCCCTGCGGCCCCTGCTGCTCCGATTGCTGCTGCGCGTTGCTGTTTGAGTTTTCGTCGCCGCTCTTGCCTTCCTGCGATTGTGAGTAGCTGTCGCTCTGGCGGGCTTCACCCGAGGGATCGCCGTCCTGATTCGCGTCCGGCTGCATTTGATCCTGCTGCGGATCGCCTGCGTTGGCCTCGGCCGAATCCTTCTGATCCTCCGCGCCGCCGCCCTGATCGCTCTTCCAGAGGTCGTCGGTGTTCACGGCATCGGCGCGCTCGGCCTGATCGGCCGCGTCTTGTTTGTGCGTCACGAGGGCCAGAGTGCGCTGCAGATCCTTTTCCATCGCGTGCGCAATGGGCGCGAGAAGCGACTGGACGAGCGGGGAATGCGCGGTGCTTTGGAGCAAGGCGACGAGCGGCGGGCGATGGTGAATGCGATACGCGCAGAGTCCCGTCACGACCAGAACCAGCGCGACGGCGCGGCGAATGTTTCCGGGCGGCTCGACGGGAAAATACCGGCGCGGATCGAGCGCGATGAGCCGCGCGAGCGCGTCCTTGCGCTGCTCGCCGACCATTCCGCGCGCGTCGTCGATCCCGCCGAGATAGATCGCCGTCGAAAGCCGGTCCTTCAGGCCCGCGGCCGAATCGAGCCGGCGCGCCGTTTCATAATTCGAGGGCCGCATGCCCCATGTCCACGCGAGGATGGCCAGCACGCCAAGCGCGGCGAGCGCCGCGATGGAAATCACCGCGCCGCCGAAATTAGCGATCACCAGCGCCGCGGCGATTAGCCCGATCATGAGCCAGGCGAACCACTTCGCCTCGCTTCGCAGGAGCGAATTGGCAAAAATTCTGCGGCGAATGATTTTCAGAGTGGCGAGTAGGTCCTGCAATTCGGAAGAGCAGGCTTGCGGGTCCAGGCCGCGATACAGATCCGGGGATTTCCGTGGATCGTTGGGGAGAACTCGCCGCCCCAAACCCCTGAGCGCGGAGAGGCAGGCCGTCCCGGAAAATTCACCGGGCGCCGCCAGCTTGATCTTCTCGCGAAGACTCAAAGGTAGCCTCCCCCTCAGAGGTTCGGCCAAAGGCAATTTGCAATTACAAATCTACTCCAAGATTCGCGCTTTCCATACTAAAAGTGTCGGTCCGGCTCCATCAAATCGTGGATTCCTGTGATAGCGAAAATCAATCGGCAGGTAGAACGGAAGCAGGAGACCATCCATTTGTTTAGATGCAAAGTGCAGGGGGAAGGTGGTGCGGAAACAAAGGACTTCGTTCGAACGGAAATTTCGAACTGAATCCAAAGATATGCAACAAATTGCGCTTTTGCGGAATGGAATTGCCAGAACCAGCAGTAGGACAGGCTTGTAGCCTGTCGGGTTTGATGTTCGCCCGCCGATACTCTAAACCCGACAGGCTACAAGCCTGTCCTACTTTGGGGTCGAATCAAGCCAGGATTGGAAACTGGTGCGCCGGCGCATTCGATGCAGCGGCGGGCCCGCCCGCGAAGTTCAATGCAGAATTCCCATCCGCCAGATTTTCGTACGGGCGCCCGCGCAGCCGCATCGATGCGACTGCGAGCCCCAGTCTGCGCCTGTCCGGAGAGCCGTGCATTTCCTGCGGGCTATACGTCGGCGACAGAATCGCCAACTGGTAGAACGAATTCCTGCGCAGCCTGGCGGGGACTTCCAGCTCCACCATGCGGTCTTTTTCCCCGTAAAACTCTTCTGTCATTTCCAGGCCAAACTTCTTCGTTGTCGGATCGTACGCGCTCACGAGCAATTGAAATTTCGTGGCCGAGTGGAACGGGGAACGGAACCGGATTTGGAGCGACTCCGCTTCCAGCCTGGTATAGAAGTAGGACTTGGCATTGCCCGAAGTCCAGCGGCCCCCAACTCCGAACAGGCGCTGCTCGACGCCGTGCCATCCGAAGCCGAACTTGTCGATGGGTTGCGTGTCTTCGCGCAGCGCGAAGGTGTCGAGGATCATGGTGTTGCCCGCGCAGCGGCGGCAGATGCGCGAGGTCGCGCAGTTTTCGATAATTTCGGCGCGGCGCGGCGAGTGAAACGCGGTGCGCGGGTCAAGCGAGGCGATGTTGCCAATGTCCATTTCCCCTTCGACGTCCTGGCAACAGAGCGTGTACGTTCCGTCCGCGAGAATGCCGAACGTCAGGGCGCCGATGCACTTGAACGGCTCGGTGCGTTCTTCGTGGAACACGAAGCGGCCGGGCTGAGCGTGCGGCTGCACGAATTTTTCGTGATAGGCCCACATCCCGAATCCCTTGCGCCGAACCACAACGCCGGGCGCGCACATCCAGCCGGATTTCTCATTTTCGAGTCGCCACTCGGGGAGGTCTTCGGCGCGCAACACGATTTCACGGGCGGCGATCTGTGGCGCGAGGTCGTGACGGACGCGCTCCATCCCTTGCGCGAATTCCTCGGGATATTCCGCCGTGAGCTGCGCACCCAATGCCGTGAAGCACTCGGCGCAGAATTGCCAGCCTGCTTCGTACTCCTTGGGATCGTCAAACACTTTCCAGAGGCGCGAGCCGGCGTCGTTCTGCATCAGGTTCTCGATGAGTTCGCTGGCCATGTAAATTTCAATGGAAGCCTTGCTGCGTTGTCGGAACTTCTCCTGGATCGCGTTGCAGACCATCTCCATGTATTCGCGGAAATTCGCAATTTTCCTGTAGCCGCGCTCGGCGAAGGATTTGTCCGTCGGCGTGTGCAGGCTCATATTCAGGCTGATGTTGCTGTACTGGAAGAGCTTGCGGAGCCGCTCGGGGGTCAGCAGGGTGATGTTCGTGATCAGCGCGACGGGAACGTTTTCCTTCTCGCAGAGGGCGATGTAGTTGAAGAGCTTCGGGTTCAAGAAGGGTTCGCCGAGCACATTGAACATGATCGGAATTCCCGGAGCAAGTTCGTGCGCCACGCGAATCAACTGAATAGCCTGTTCGTCGCTCACGTGGCCCTTTTTGCGCACCAGGTCGTCCGATGGGCAAAATGTGCAGTGCATGTTGCAGTGGGAGGTGACTTCCAGGATCAGCAAGCGCGTCAACTTCGTCATATCTTCCGGCATTTCTCGTTCCCCGCTCGGGCTCGCGTGTGCAAGCGTCGGATCTTCATGAAATAAATTTCAGATATCCATAAAAAGCCATCGACGAAATGAAGAAAGGCTTTATGGGCAATGCTGGGTTGGTTGTGTGGGAGTCAGCATGTTCCGCTGTGAAACGACGCCATGTTGCAGTGTAGTTTCGACGGCACGATTGGAATGCGAGATGCACGCGTAAAGCCCACAAGGCAAGAAAAGAGGGTTCATGGACCAGACGGCGAGCAAGGCGCAACACGACTATGCGGTGTATCTATTCCAGCAAGGATTTTACGGGGACACCGTCGCGCAACTCGACGAACTCCTGCGCGTTGAGGAGACCGGCGAGCGCTGGAGCGACTGGGCGACCGCGCAGTTCGCGCTCGAGCACTTCGCAGAGGCGGAACGCGGTTTTCGCCGCGCGCTCGAGATGAATCCGGGGATGGCCGACGCGGCTGTAAATTTCGGGATGATGCTCAGCAGCCAGGGTCGCTGCGTGGAGGCCGTAGAGCTATTTGAACGGGCATTGCCGAACCTCGAGGGTGACGCGCGAGGCACGGTCCAAGGTTTCACCGCGCAATGCCGCGCGCAGCTCGGGGAGAAATCGAGGAAGCGGTCCCAGCCAAAAGCGCGAAGCAAGAAACGCCGCCCTAAAGCAAGGCGATGAGGTCGATTTCGACGCGGACGTTTTTGGGCAGCCGGGACACCTCGACGGTCGAGCGTGCCGGTTTGTGGGCGACGAAATAGTGCGAGTAGACTTCGTTCATCGCGGCAAAATCGTTCATGTCGGCGAGGAACACGGTGGTCTTCACCACGCGCTGAATGGACGAGCCTGCCGCCTCGACCACGCCTTTCAGATTTTCCAGGACGCGCTCGGTCTGGACGGCGATGTCGCCTTCGATTACCTGCTGCGTCGCCGGATCAAGGGGAATTTGCCCGGAGAGAAAAACAAATCCATTGGCGCGAACGGCCTGCGAATAAGGGCCGATCGCCTTCGGGCCCCGGTCAGTTGCCACGGTTTCGATCACACGAACCTCCTGGACGTAATTTCTGCAAAACCGTTCATCCTCCCCAGACTTTGTAGCGCCCGCCTTTCATTTCAGGCGGGCACGGCTGGCTCGACCCGTCGGATGCCCGCCTGAAATGAAAGGCGGGCGCTACACGAGATGCGCGTTCCCAGGCTACTGCGGCGCGGTCGCGCCTGAGGCCGTCGCGTAGCGGCTGCGAAATTCGTCGGGGATGCCCGGCTGGACGAGCCACTTGCGAAACATTTCCGCCAGGTCTTTCCCGGACGCGGTTTCGAGCGCGGCCCGCAGCTCTTCATAGCCCGTGTCGCTCGACGCGCGGGCGGACAGGATGTCGCGCAGCGCCGTCTTCAAATTGCCATGGCCGCACTCGTCCTCAAGCGCCACAAAGAAGAGGGCGCCGCGATAGCCCGTCGAAATTCTCTCGGCGCGCGAATATCCTTCGGGCGGCTCCATGAGGCGGAGGTCGGGCGCGGCGGCGCGGGCTTGGTCGTAACGTTCGATGAGCGAGGCGACGGTGCGGGCGCGCTGATCGCCTCCGCGGCCCTCGGCGGTGATCACAAGGCCGAAGAGGCCCACGCCTCGGCCCATCAGGATTTGCGCCTCGGGGCTTGGGCGAACGCGCCAGCCGTACCACGTGCGCGTCAGCTCGTATTCGGCCAACTGCAGCACGGGCTCGCTCGCGAGACCTTCCTGAAAATCGCGCGGATCGAGCAGCACTCCCCGGGGAAACGACGCCCCTCCGGGCTCGCTCGCCGCCGTGAACTCGCCGGGTAGGTTGACTGGCGACTCGGCGATCCGCACCCTTGTTTTCACTGCGGACGCCGGGCCAAAAAAGTCCTCGAGGGACTTCATGGAGGACGCCAGCCGTGCGGCAGCCGTTTGCGCGGCAGCGGCGTCAACCGGATGGAAGGTCCAGAATTGGACCCGGCCCTGACGAGTGTCCACAACTTTTTCCTCGTAACGTCCTGCGACCACGTAAGGGCGGTACTCATTGCGAGAATCCGATCGAAACCGGCGAGCGACCTGGCTGCCCTCCGCCTTTTGCCCGGCCGGCCGCCCATCCGCCAGCACGCGGAAGTCGGATGGGGCAGTCACGGTCAGAAGCTCCCGGCCGGGAATTGTTCCGCCCCGGGGGAACACACCCATCGGCGTCTGCCACAGCGGCAACGCCGTTTCGTCAGCGATGAAAAATCCGTCGGGTGAGGCAACGATTGTGCCGCGCGCCGAAAACCGAGGCCGAAGCTCCCATTCGGTGACGATGCTGCGCGTCTCGTTTTCCTTCCACACAGGATTGAAAGGCGCGCTCATCATTCGCGGATCGACTGGCGAGCTGCCCTGCGGAGAAACTTCCGCGCCGTCGACCCGCACGATCAGATTCCGCTCGCCGAAAGCGGGACCCTCGGGCAGGCGGACCTCCAGAGAATGCAGCGGGCGATCGCCGGCGTTCACAAGTTCATCGGTAACGCGAAGCTGGATGCGGCCCGGCGACTTATCCGAGACGCGTATTTCCGCCTGCCGATCGGGGAAGTGATAGCCCGGGCCGAGCGGCTGAACGCAGCCAGCCGCGAAGCAAACGCCCGCGGCGAGCGCGAACGCAAAAGGGAAACGCGAGATCAAGCGCGCATTCAAGACGAAGCGATTCTACCGACGGCGGGTGTGCAGGTCAAAACCACGTGGGGCGATTGGGCAATGCCGTTACGCTTTTACTTCGGCCCTGATTGCGGCCGCCGGCTTGCCCTTCCAAAACTCCACCAGATTGTCCATCGTGGTAAATGTTCTCGGCGCCATGCGGTCGATGTAGAGCATGCCGGTCAGGTGATCGATTTCGTGTTGTAGAATGCGCGCGTACCATCCCGTCGCCTGGATCACTTTTTCGCGGCCGCGCTCGTCAAGGCACGTGACGCGGACGGAGCGAGCGCGCGGGACGAGGGCGGAAAAGCCGGAAACGCTGAGGCAGCCCTCGAAAAATTCCACTCTCTCATTTCCGATTTCCTCGAGGACGGGATTGATGATGGCGTGAAACGGCACGGGGCGCCGTTCGCGCTCCTTCAGCACCGCTTCCTCGACGTCCTTGTGGTAGTCCGCGCGGTCCTCGATCACCGCGAGCTGCAGCGAGAGGCCGACCTGCGGAGCGGCCAGGCCCACTCCGGGCGCGGCTCGCATCGAGGCGTGCATGGATTCGATCAATTTCTGGATCTCAGGGCCGCGGATCTCCCCCAGCGCTAGCGCGCGGGCGCGCCTGCGTAAGACGGGGTTCCCGGCCTGCACAATTTCCAGTTTGGAGGGTTTCACGGTTCGACTCTACGCGAATCGAGCGGCGCTACAAAATGAATTTGGAGAAAATGAAGAGGCTGTTCTTGTAGCGGAAAACTATCTATGGGCGTGCGTTTCATATACGAATTTGTGCCCGCCGGCTTCGCGTTCGCGCTGGGCGATGAATTGGTTCGCTCTGGCGTCGGAGTCGCCCCGCTGCACCATCTCCAGGATCACCGCGTCGCTCACGCCTGTGTTTTTGAGCTCTCCAAGCTTCTCTCCGGAAAGCACGGTCAGACCCTTCACGTGACGCTGGGCGACGGCGAGAATGATCTTGTCGGAGATTCCCTCGAGGCGGATGGCGCGCGCCTCGCCAGCCCACGGGCCCAGGAGATTGAGGCGCCCCAGCGAGACTACCGTTTCCTCGGAGCAGCCGGCGTTCAGCAGGTCGACGACGGATTGCCCCTCCGCGAAGGCCTGCTTGCGGTCGCGGGCGAGTTGGATCAGGACGACGGCTGAAGGATCGGTCAGGCCCGCTTCGTGGGTCTTGTTAAGCTCGGTGATTTCCGCGTTGGACACGTTCAGTGTTTTCAGTTGCGGGACGCTGTCCAGCCACATGGCCATTTGGTCGGCTTGCTCGGCGTCCGCCTTTTGGGCGGGCTTGCAGGAGCAGGCCAGGGCCACGGAGGCCAGAAGCAGCGCGGACGGCCAGCGCCGCCGGAGCCTAAAATGGAACTGGGGCTTGGGGGCCATTCTTACATTTTATCCGAGCTGGCGGACGACGGCGGGGGAGTGTGTCTCGAAGATTAACTGGAAGTCATATCAAGCGGGTAGCGCGCGACCGAAGCGGGACTGTGAGAAATCGTGGACGAACAGGGCGGCTGCGACTCCACTGTGATTGCAAAAGGCACACAGCCAAGAGTGGCTGTGCTACTCAGACGTTGTACAGGCGTTCGACGCCGAAGACGCCGGAGATTTTGCGGATGTTGGCGATGATACGCTCGAGCTGGCGGCGCTCGCTGATTTCGAGTGTGAGGTCGATACGGGCGTGCAAATTGTCGGGGTGGCTGCCGAGGGTGCGGATGTTGGAGCCCGCTTCGCTGATGACGGTGGTGATGTCGGCCAGCATGCCCGGACGGTCCTGCGCGCGAATCAGCAAGGTCACCGGGTACGTGGAACCCGTCGCGCCGCCCCATTCGACGTCGATGCGGCGCTCGACCTGATACAGCAGGTTTTGGACGTTGGGACAGGCCGTGGAGTGGACGGCGACGCCGCGTCCGCGCGTCACGTAGCCGACAATCTCGTCCCCGGGGATCGGGTTGCAGCACTTCGCGCGAAAGACCATCAGGTCGCTCTGCCCGCCGACCTGCAACGGCGCATCGCCCACGCGCAACATGCGCTTGACCGTGCTGACGATCCGCGTGGAAGGATCTTCCTTGATCGGAACCGGCGGCTCGGGCTTGGCCGGACCGAGCGCCTCGCCCAGGGCCTTGGATAAGATTTGCCGCGCGGAGTATTTTCCGTAGCCGAGGTCGGCAAATAAATCCTCGAGCTTCGCGCAGCCGTATTCGGCGGCGACACGCGCCAAATCCGCCTCGGGAATCTTCTTCAGGCTGCGTCCGACTTGCCGCGCCTCCCGCTCGAGGAGACGCCGGCCGACTTCGGTGGCCTGGCTGCGCTCGATGGAATTGATATGGTGGCGGACTTTGCTGCGCGCGCGGGACGTGCGCACGAAATTCAGCCAGTCGCGGCTGGGCACGTGGCCCTTTTGCGTGATAATTTCGACGACGTCGCCGTTTGTAAGGCTGTGCCGCAGCGGGACGATCTGTCCGTTCACCTTCGCCCCGATGCATTGATTGCCGACTTCCGTGTGCACCGCGTAGGCGAAATCCACGGGCGTCGCGCCGCGCGGAAGGGCGAGCACCTTCCCCTTCGGCGTGAACGCGTACACTTCCTCGGGGTACAAGTCCACCTTCAGCGTGGACATGAACTCCGACGGCTCCTGCATCTCCTTGACCCATTCGATCAGCTGGCGCATCCACAGAATGCGCTGGTCGTCCGCGTCGGAAACGTCCTTGCCGTCCTTGTAGCGCCAGTGCGCGGCCACGCCCTGCTCGGCGATGCGGTGCATTTCCGACGTGCGGATTTGCACTTCAAAAGTTTGCCCCGAGTGAATCACCGTCGTGTGCAGCGACTGGTAGAGGTTCGGGCGCGGCATGGCGATGTAGTCCTTGAAACGGCCCGGCACCGGCCGCCACACCTGATGCACCACGCCGAGGGCCGCGTAGCAATTGCGAATCGTATCCGTAATCACGCGCACGGCGAGCAAGTCGTAAATCTGGTCGACGGTGCGGTGCTGGCGCAGGCTCTTCTGGTGAATTGAATAAAGCCGCTTCACGCGGCCGTCCACTTCGGCCGTGATCCCGCTTTCCTCCAGGCGCTTGCGAATCGTGGTCTGCAGCTCCACGAGAAACGTTTCGAATTCTTTTCGTTTCGCAACGACTGTATTCTGCAGCTCGCGGTAGGCGTCCGGCTCCAGATAGCTGAAGGCGAGGTCCTCGAGCTCGCCGCGGATCAGGCCCATGCCCAGCCGGTTGGCGATTGGCGAATAGATGTCCAGGGTTTCGCGCGCGATGCGCTGCTGCTTTTCGGGCGGCAGGAAGCCCAGCGTGCGCATGTTGTGCAGCCGGTCGGCGAGCTTTACGACGACGACGCGGACATCATTCACCATCGCGAGCAGCATCTTGCGGACGTTTTCCGCCTGGCGCGCCTCGGGGGCCAGCAAGTCCAGCCGATTGATCTTCGTAACGCCTTCAACCAGAACCGCGACTTCGTTGCCGAACCGCTCAACGATGCGCTGCGTGGTGACGCGCGTATCCTCGACCACGTCATGCAAGAGCGCGGCGCAGAGCGTGGTCACGTCCAACTTCATGTCCGCCAGGATGTGCGCCACTTCCAGGGGATGCGAGAGGTAAGGGTCGCCCGACTTGCGCTCCTGGCCGCGATGCTGCTCCGCCGCAAAATCAAAAGCGCGCCGCAGCAGCTCGATATCGCTCGCCGGGCGGGCTTGGCGCACCTTTTCGACCAGCTCGATAAAACGCGCCTGTAGCGCTCGCGTGGTGCGCTCCGCCCTGCTGGGGACGCCGATCAGAGCCGGCAGTCCCACCGGTTTTTCGAGCGATGACATTTCCTGGTATTTTATGCTGATTTGATGCCCCGGGGGAGAAAAGAGTTCCTGGGGCGCATGGCGGAGGCCTGCGTCTGAAACGGTGCTATTGCGGAAGCCGAATGCGAGAGCGGCAGGCTCTTGAACCAAGGCTAACTGGCTCGTTGGCGGAGGTTTGGGGCGTGGGTGCGATCGAAGCCCGAAATGAGGTAGAAGAACCACTCGCGAACCTGTTCGGCGGAGATCTGTTCGTCGGAGATCTCGTGAAGCAGCTTGACTGTGACCGTCATGGGCTCAATTTCGACGAGTCGGTACGCCCATCGGATAAAGTCATTCGTCGCGTAGTCCCGCCACGTTCTTTCCGAAAAGATCAGGAGGGGCGTCGCTCCCTGCAGCTCGACTCGCATGACAAACTCACACTCGTTTTCGACGAATATGAAGCATGCGAGGACCGGATCCGGGGGGAGAAAAGAATGCGCGTCTACAATCGTTCTTCCAGCCAGCTCGTTGATGGCTCCGCACGTTTCCTGCATCAGGTGAAGCAGGCCGAGTTTTTCGACACGCTCGCGGCCCCGCTCGAAGGCGTAGTCGTCATCCGTCGGCAGCAGGTGCTGTTCCTTTAGAAACTCCGCCAGCGACGCAGAGCCGCTCCTCACATCGCGCAACGCCCTTTCCACATGCTCCCGATCCGGTTCGTCCAACCCCCTTGCGTCGCCGGGGTCGGTGACGGTCCACCTTGAGAATATGCCCATAGGAGATTGCTCTCTTTTTACAGCCTTGAGACTTCCGCCAACGGCTTCGATTTCAAGCTCAGGACGCCTCGACCATTTACGCAAACGGTGCGGGGCGAGTCAAATGCTTTGGCATTTGCTCCAGTTTCCAGTTTATGGTTTCAAACGATTGCTGTGTCGAAATCCGGTCGGCGTCATGCCGGTTACACGGCGAAACGCGCGCGCAAAATTGTTTTGGTGCTGAAACCCCAAGTCGAGACTCACATCGAGAACACTAAGATCCGTAGTCTGAAGAAGCTGCTGCGCGCGCGAAACGCGCCGGTGGAGAATGTATCGGTGGGGGCTGAGTCCGGTGCTTTTCTTGAACAGGGTCGCGAAATAGTACAGGCTCAAATTCGAATTCTGAGCGAGGTCCGCGAGCGTAATGTTCTCGCCGAGATGCGCGTCAACGTACTCGAGGACGCGTTTCAGTCGCGGGGCGGGCAAGCGCGGTTCTTGGATCACCTCGCTTCCAGCATGCGGCGCATTCGAGTCCCCATCATCGGCCGGGCGAACCGAGTTCGGCCCAGCGGATTTGGAGTTTTGTGAATTGAACTTTGCGGGGTAGTGGCCGGGCTTTCGGTAAAGTCTCCCCTCGGCCAAGAGGCTCGGTACATCCGGCATAGGGCCCCCAATCCTTGACACGCCGACGCCCCGATCGCGGCGATGAACCATGACTTTGAAATGATCGTGACAAGATACTGCGCCTGTCCCCAACAGCGATCATCATGGACTCACGTAGCAACTTATCACATATCTTTTCGGCGTCGTGTATCCGTTCTTGCGGTTTTTTCCGGCACTCAGGGTTTCACTTGATATCTGAAATTGAAGTCACGAATGTGGGACGTCCAGGCGCTCTGCGTAGTTTCGTAAAAACAAAAGCGGCCCGTTACCGGGCCGCTTCGAGTCGAAACCCGCGACTAAGGATCGGTCGCGTTTGGAACTTTTTTAGGACTTGGCCGGAGCTTCCATCTTCTTCTGCTTGATTTCCTTTGCCTTCTCGACGAAATCGTCGGCTTGCTTCAGCAGGGCGTTGCGCTCGTCGGGGGTGGCGGCTTCGTCGGCTTTGCGGCGGAGCAGGAGGTTCTGGTAGGCCATGGCATCGTCGTAGTCGGGACGCAGGTCCAGGGCCTTCTTGAGATTGTCGATGCCTTCGTCGATCATTTGGCCGTTTTCCTTGATGTAGGCATCGCGAACGTCCGGAGGCATGGCATCCTCGTCCTTGAGCGCCTTGCCAGGATGGTCGAGGCGCCACTTGCCGCGCGCTTCCAGGTTCGCGCGGTAGCTGAGCGTCCAGTCGATCACGCCGATCCAGTAGTACGGCTCGGGATCCTCGGGCTTCAGGGCGATGTGCTTCATGTGGTACGTCTTCGACTCCTCAAAGCGCGATCGCGTGTACGGAGTACCCGCCATGTTGAAGAGGATCGAGCCGATTCCGTCGATTGCCGAAATGTTGTTGGCATCGGTGGAGAGCACATCCTGGAATTCCTTCACCGCCTGCTCTCCCATGTGAATATTCTCGGTGGAGGGAGCGCCGGGAATGTACTGCGTGGCATACGCCGTGGCGAGGTACAGGCGGGCGTTGGTCAGCGTCGGGTCGTCGTCCTTGGCGGCCTTGAAAAATTCAATGGCCTGGTCGTACTTTCCGTCGCGATAGGCGCCCACGCCTTTGTTCAGCTCGTCGCGAGCCCTGAGCTTGGCGCAGCCCGACGCGCCAAAGCCGATCGCCACGACAGCCGTCGCGAGCAAAGCGGCAGAGTTCTTGCTTTTGATGCGTCTAAAAAGCGCAAAAGGAATCATGGCAGACAATCCATCCCTGCAAATGTTTTGTGTTTCCCCCGTAAGGGCAAAAACTTCGAACGACTGCGCCGCCCGGCTCAGGACTCCAGAGTTGCTCGTTCGCATCGCGACGGCGTACGCTGTTCCCCGAGCACGCAGCGGAGCTTGCACCCTATCCGCCGCGCGACACACATGCTTCGCGGCCCCGCTTACAGCCGCACACTCTACACCACCCATGCCCCGGATCAAAACAACTTTCTCGGAGGGCCCTGAAACGTGGGCGGACCGCCGCCGCCGGTCCGTTACTTCCCCGCTTCGAGATTGGCGGTGATCAATCCAACCTTGTCGATTCCCGAGCCCCGCATGACGTCGATCGCCCGCGCCACGTCGGCGAAGCGCACGTTGTCATCGCCCTTGACGAACGCAACTTTCTCGGCGCGCTCCTTGAAGACGTCGGTGAGGCGCGGCCCGAGCGAATCCCAGGTGGCGTCCTCATCGTTGATCTTCAGCTTACCGGTGTCGAGGATCTGCACCACGATCGTCTTCTGCAGAGTCTGCGGTTGCTGCTGCTGGTTGGGCGGCGCGGGCTGAGGCACCAGCGCGTCCAGACCTTTCGGCGTCAACGGCGTGATGACCATGAAAATGATGATCAACACGAGGAGAATATCGATCAACGGAACGACGTTCATCGTCGCCATCGCGCCGCCCTGTTTCCCTCCTACGTCCATTCCCATTGTCGTGGCTCCTGATTCAAATTCCGCGCCCCAATTCATCCACGGGGCGGATGCGTCAGACTGAAGAGACCGGGAAGCGTGGAACATGGCCACGCTTCCCAGATGAGAGCACTAGCCGATCGGCGCAGTTCGCTTCGCCTCGGCGCGGTCCGTAATCAAGCCGACGTTATCGACGCCCGCGGAGCGAATCTCATCCACGATCTTGACCACGTCGCCGTATTTGGCACGGCCATCGCTCTTCACGAACACCGTCTTGTCCAGCTTGTTCGAAATACGGTCCCGAACCTGGTCGGCAATCTGCGAAAGGTCGGACTTGGTGCTGCCGAGGTAAACGTCCCCGCTCGCCGAGATGCCGACGATGACGGCGTCATCCTTATCGGCATCGGGCATGTCCATGGGGTTGGTCACCTTGGCCAATTCCACCGACAAGCCCTTCGAGAGCATGGGCGTGACCACCATGAAGATGATCAGCAGTACCAGCATGATGTCCGCCATCGGAATCACGTTCGGCGCGGCCATTTGCGGACCGACGCTTGGCTTGTATGACATGGGTTACTTCTTTCCGCCCGCCCGGCGAGTGATGAAGTAGTTCACCAGCTCCATCGAGGAGTTATCCATTTCGACGTCGAAGGCCTCGACTTTGTTGGTGAAGTAGTTGTACGCCCACACGGCGGGCACGGCCACGAGGAGACCGAGCGCGGTGGTTACGAGCGCTTCGGAGATTCCGCCGGCGACCGCGGACAACCCGGTGGCCTTCGTGGTCTCAATGCCTTTGAACGCGTTGATGATGCCGACCACCGTGCCGAAGAGTCCTACGAACGGGGCGGTCGAGCCGATGGTGGCGAGGCCGGAGAGGCCGCGCTTCATTTCGGCGTGCACGATGGCGACGGAGCGGTCGAGACCGCGCTTGGCGGCTTCGATCACTTCGGCGTCGGCAACCTGCGAGGAAGCGGACTGAAATTCGGAAAGGCCCGTCGCGACGACCTTGGCGATGTGGCTCTTCTTGTTGCGCTCGGCGATGGAGATGGCTTCGTCGAGCTTGCCTTCACGCAGCGCGCCGGCGACCTGCTGCACGAATACGCGGGACTGCTTGCGCGCCGCGCTGTACATCAATACGCGGTCGATCATGACGCCGAGGGACCAGGCGGACAGAAGGAACAGAATGCCCACCACGACCTTGGCGATAATACTCATGCTGCTCCACATCGCCCGCAGGTCCCAGTTGCTGCCCTGCAGGACAATCACGTTCATTGCCCAAACGGCTAGATTCGCTAGCATCTGATTTGCTCCTTTTTGATTTCGATTGAAACTTGCTGGCCGGAACCGGTGGTGCCGGTTCCGGCCGACTCCCTGATTGGCGGCCTAATTCGCGGGCTTCGATTTTTCAGAATCGAAGACCGGTCCCCTGACCGCCGCCCTGCACAAAACCGAACTAACCACCCATCGTGAACGTAACGGTAATCGTCGTATCGACCTCGACCGGATCGCCGTTGAGCTGCGTCGGCTTGTAGCGCCACTGTTTCACGGCGTCGAGAGCCGACTGGACCAAGAGCGGGTGCCCCGAAACCACTTCGAGCTGCGCGACTCTCCCGTCCTTGTCGATGATCGCGTGGAGAACAACGTTGCCCTGAATGCGGGCTTGGCGCGCCAGAGGCGGATACAGCGGACGAGTCTGGGTAATGATCGACGCTGCGGTGACGTTGCCGCCCTGCTTGATACGGGCGGGGGCCGTGGGCTTGGGCGGTGGCGGAGCGGCCGGGCCGGCGGCGGCGATCATGTTGCCACCGGGAATGCCGCCGAACACGCCACCCGGGTTCGAAGCGGGGATCACATCAGGCGGAAGCTCGGCTTCCTTGAACACGGCTACTTCCTTCGGGATCGCGCGCGGCTGCATCAGTTTTCCCGACTGGATCAAGCGGGCCACCGGCTTGACGATCGTCTTCACCGGCGCCGGCGGAGGCGGAGGCGGAGGTGGCGGCGGCGGGGCGATGAGCAACGTCGAGAGCATCGCCTTCGGGAGCGCCTCGGTATAGATCAACGGAATCAAGATGAGGATGGACAAGATCAAGGCCTGCACGAGACCTGAGAGCACGAAGCCCCATCCCTTGTTCGTTTTCTTCTTTTCATTTGTAGATTCGAGCAGATCGTCAAACATCGCATTACCCTCCCGCCGAAAAGTCCAGGAATAATCCGGGCGGCCCCACTTTGCCCGCCCTCGACCCTAGGTCTTCCGGAGTTTAGTGCCGGCTGCGGTTCCGGATGAAGCCAACGCTCCCTGGCCTCGCCAATTGTTCCAGGCCACCACCAGGGGTGCTGCAATACCAAAGCTGGAATACGTCCCCACCAAAATTCCGACCACCAACGCAAACGAAAAAGCGCGCAAAACCTGGCCGCCCATCAGGAAGAGCACGAGCACCGTCAAGAACGTCAAACCGCTCGTCAGAATCGTGCGTGACAGCGTCTGATTGATGGAGCGATTCACAATGTCCTTGAACGGCTCGCGGCGCATGAGACGCGCATTTTCACGGATCCGGTCAAAGATCACGATCGTGTCATTCATCGAATATCCGACTAGAGTCAGCAGGGCCGCGATTACCGTCAGCGAAATCTCAAAGTGAAAAATGGAAAAGAGGCCCAGCGTAATCAGGACATCGTGAAACACTGCCAATACAGCGGCAGCACCGTACACCCACTCGAAGCGAAAAGCAATATAAACCAGCATCCCCATCAGCGCATATAAAGTGACCACGACCGCCTGACGGCGAAGCTCGGAGCCGACTTTGGGGCCCACGATCTCCACGTTCACAATCGCGAATGGGCTGGTATAGAACGAATCGCGCAGCGCGGCGATTTCGCTCGCGTTCACGCCCGCGCCGCCGAGTTGATTGAGATCGGTCGCGATGCCGGCCAAATTCTTGTCGCGATATGCGGCAATCTGCTTTGCGAGTTGCTGGTACCGATCCCCCGCGGACGCACCGAGGGCCAGCGGATCCTTGCGGGTCAAGGCGTCCGAGATCGAGCCCGGGCCAGCCGCGTTGAAGTCCTGCTTGCCGGGTTCGCCGGCGCCGAGCGTGGCGTGGAGGGCGTTGAGGATCGCGGTCTTTCCGGTATCGAGAGCTTCGGCGCCCTGGCCTTTCTCTTCGAGGTTGATCAGAACCTCGTTCTTGGTGGCGGCCGTCAGGTCGCTGACGCGCACGATGGTGCTGTTACCGATTCCCTGCTGGGCGAGCCCTGCGCGAATCGTATCGAGAGGCGGGTTTTCCGCGAAGCGCACGTCAACGACCGTGCCACCATTGAAATCAATGCCGTATGTAAGACCATGATGAGCGACGATGGATACCATCCCTGCCGCAAGCAGACAAAACGACAAGCCAAAGAAGTACTTGGCTTTGCCCATCCAATCGAGATCGACTTGTTTGAAGAATTCCATGGTCACTCTGGTCCGTTAGAGTTGGACACCAATGTTCTTAGTTTTGTTCCCAAAAATGAATTCCCACGAATCCCCTAAAACGCTCGGATCCAGCGGGGGCCGGATTCCGTTGCCACACCCTCACCCTTTGTCCGCTAAATACTAAGCTCCGCCTCGCGCGGCATCTTTGCGATATGCCAATCAAAGATCACGCGGGAGACGTAAACGGAGGTGAACAGGTTCGCCAGCAAACCCACCGCCAGGCTGACCGCGAAGCCGCGGATCGGGCCGGTCCCGAACAAGAACAAGAATGCCGCCGAGACGATGGTGGTCACGTGGGTGTCAATGATCGTCAGGAAGGCTCGCTTGAAGCCAATATCCACGGCGGAAACCGGGGCCTTCCCGCCGCGCAATTCCTCGCGAATACGCTCAAAAATAAGGACGTTAGAGTCGACGCCCATGCCGATGGTCAGGATCACGCCGGCGATGCCGGGCAGCGTCAGCACGGCGCCAAAATAGGCCAGCGCGGCCAGCAAGATCACTAGGTTCAGGATCAGGGCGACCACGGCGTTTATGCCCGACAAGCGGTAATAGAACACCATGAACACCATCACCACGATCAGGCTGATGATCGAGGCCTGCACGCCATGCCGGATGGAATCCGCGCCCAGGGAAGGGCCGACGGTGCGCTCTTCGAGATATTTGATCGAGGCAGGCAGGGCGCCCGATCGAAGCACAAGCCCCAGATCGTTCGCTTCTGTTTCGCCGAACTGGCCTTCGATGACGCCGGTGTCATCGATGCGGCCATTGATGGTCGGAGCGGTCTGCAATTTATGCTCGAGCACGATGCCGAGTTGCTTGCCTATATTTTGCTCGGTGAAGGGACCGAACCGGCGGCCAGCTTCGGTGGAAAGGGTGAAATCCACGTCGTAAAAGCCGATATTTTTCGTGCTGCGAACGGGCGTCGCGCTGCGCAGATCGCGGCCCGTCACGACCGGGATGCGGTCGATCACAAACCAGCTGTCGGCAGCGGGAGCGCCAGCGCTCGATGCGGTGCTCTTCCCCTGAACAATTTGCGCGTTGGGCGGAAGGATACCCCCGTGCGCGGCGAGAACCGCTGCCTCGGACGGATAGGGCTGGGCATCGAGCACCAGATGCAACTCGAGCTGGCCGCCGGCCTGGATCACGCCCTTAGCGCGGTTGGGATCGCCTTCACCGGGCAACTCGACGATGATTTCGTTGTCACCTTGGCCGTAAGGCGCGACGAGAGGTTCGGTCAAGCCTAGAGCGTCGATGCGGCGTCGAATCGTCTCTTCTGCCTGATCCATGGTCTGCTGCTGGATGCTTGCAATGCGCGACGGCTTCATCGTCACGAGGTAGCCGGAGGGCTCGCCGGGCGCGGGAGTCGCGTCCCAATCCGGAAACTGGTCCGTGATCAGGTTGCGCGCGGCGCCGGCCTGTTCGGGCGCGATGTTGTGAACCAGGATTTGCGTGTCGCTCAACTTGCGGATTTCGTCGTAGCGGATGGCTTTGTCGCGCAGCGTGGTGGTGATGTGATCCGTCGTCTGATCGGTTTCCTGGCTGATGGCTTCCTGCACTTGCACTTGCAGAATCAGGTGCGTGCCGCCCTGGAGATCGAGCCCGAGCTTGATTCGGTCGGTGAAATTCGATTTGATCCCGGCCCAGGATTTGGGCGGGAAATCCGGCAACCCAACGAGGCCGATCAGGCAGGCAATGATGACCAGCGCGATGAAGAACGCCTTCCACTTAAGATTCGCAGTCATGGCTTGAACTGGCTCAGGACCCCGCACGCGCCGGTTTCAGTTCGGTCGGCGCAATCAGACGCAGCGGAACGTTACCCGGCCTTACGACTCCTCCTTACTATCGGGTTGCAGGCCGGTTACGGCGGACCGCAAGATCTTCACTTTTACCTGGTCGGCGATGCGAAGCTGGACCGTCTCGCCCTCAATCCCAACGATCGTGCCCAGGATTCCTCCGTTGGTAATCACCTTGTCCCCGTTCTTCAGGGAGTTGATCATCTCCTGCGTCTTCTTCTGGCGGCGCTGCGCGGGGAGAATCAGCAACACATAGAAAATGCCCATGATGACAATCAGCGGCAGGAACTGCACGAGGCCACCGCTGCCACCGAACTGCGCCATCAGGGACAAATTTTCCGGCAAAGAAAGCATAGGCGTTATGGAGACGAACTTCTCTCGCTCCAGCTAACCTTTCGGGTATTGCCACGGACACAACTGGGTCCCGCCATTCCCGACCATGGAGGAGGACAGGACCACGAAGTTCACTGCCAAACTTCCCGGCGGCCTGAAACCGGCTCACGCCCGGACGAAACGCCCCGAAAGGAAGCTCCCGACTCGCCCGCTGGATCCCTCAGACGACTCACTCACCCGCTTCGATGCGTGCCTGGAAGCCCGAGCAGAAATCTACTAGATTCCCAAACGCGATAGCCTGTCGAATCTTGCTCATAATGTCAAGAAAAAACGCGACATTGTGATGAGTATTGAGGATGGAGGAGAGGATTTCGTTGACTTGGAACAAGTGCCGCAAGTAGGCGCGCGAGTAGGTGCGGCAGACCATGCAGGAGCAATCTTCGTCCACGGGGCGGGGATCGTCGGCGTAGGTCGCGTTTCCGATATTCACGCGGCCGGTGCTGGTGAAAAGGCACCCGTTCCTGGCGTTCCGGGTGGGCAGGACGCAGTCCATCATGTCCACGCCGCAGCGTACGTAGTCGGGAAGCTGCTCGGGAAAGCCAACGCCCATGACATAGCGCGGGCGGTCCTTGGGCAGCAGCTCGGTGGTGATCGCCGCGATCTCGCAGGATAGGGGGTGGGGTTCGCCGACGGCCAGCCCCCCGACTGCATAGCCGGGGAAATCGAGTTCCACGATTTGGCGGGCGCTCTCGCGGCGCAGGTCGGCATGCGTGCCGCCTTGGACGATGCCGAAGATGACCTGGCCTGGATTGATCGGTGCACCTACATTCGCGCGGCCGTCGGTGGTTGCGGCACCTTCATTGTTTTTCGTGGCAGCCGCAAAGTCGCGACAACGGCGGGCCCATTCCGTCGTGCGCTTCCGGGCGCCCGCTGCGCGGGCGTGGTCTGCGGGATATTCGATGCATTCGTCGAATGCCATCGCGATATCCGAACCGAGCGCCTGCTGAATCTCGATGGATTTCTCCGGGGTCAGAAAATGCTCGGAGCCGTCCAGATGCGAGCGGAAAACCACGCCGTCGTCCGTAACCTTCCGCAGATCGGCGAGGCTGAACACCTGGAAGCCACCGGAATCTGTGAGGATCGCTCCCGGCCAGGACATGAACCGATGTAACCCGCCGAGCCGCCGAATGCGTTCGTGGCCCGGGCGCAGATAGAGATGGTAGGTGTTGCCCAGCAGAATCTGAACGCCCAGCTCGCGGAGCGCTTGTTGCGTCAGCGCCTTCACCGTGCCCGCCGTGCCGATGGGCATGAACGCGGGCGTGTCAATCACGCCGTGCGGCGTTGTGAGGCGGCCCAGGCGCGCGCCGGTCGGATCGGTTTTCAAAACCTCGAAATGAAAATCCATTCGCTGGAGTTTAGCAGACTGAAAGAACATTGCTCATTCCGGTGCACCGGCGAACAGAATCGACCTTGCGGTTTCCAACCTTGCAGGCTAAAAGAAGTCTCTTACGCGAACCGCAAATGAAAATCACGAAAAGCGCAGCGAAAATTTCCGTCGTGCCGATGATCGCGGCCACTTATTTCATGGTGGCGGGCGGACCGTACGGCCTGGAAGACATCGTGCAAAAGACGGGCTACGCGGCCACGCTGCTCATTCTTGTGGTCACGCCGCTGCTGTGGAGCGTGCCGACCGCGCTGATGGTGAGCGAGCTGGCGACGGCGATCCCCGAGGAAGGCGGCTTCTATATTTGGGTGTGGCGGGGGATGGGGCGGTTCTGGGGATTTCAGGAGACGTGGCTGACGCTGGCGGGTAGCGTGTTTGAAATGGCGCTCTACCCGAACCTGTGCGTGGCTTACCTCGGGCAGGTCGCGCCGGGGCTGGTGGCGGGACATCGAGGACTGATGTTCGGATTTGGGATGATTGCGGTCTGCACGGCGTGGAATGTGTTCGGAGCGCATTCGGTGGGAGAGGGTTCCGTCTGGCTGAACGTCGCGCTGCTCGCGCCTTTCGTCGCGCTGACGATTTTCGCCGTAGGGAGCGGACGGTTTTCCGGAGGAGCCGCGCCGATTCCATTATGGCATGCCGACTTGCTCGGCGGCGTGCTCATCGCCATGTGGAACTACATGGGCTGGGACAATCTCTCGACAATTGCGGGCGAGGTGGAGCGGCCGCAGCGCGCCTATTCGCGGGCGATGTTCGGAGCGGTGCTGTTGGTTGTCGCCAGCTATCTGATTCCGGTGGGCGCGGTGGCCCGGATGGGGATCGATCCGAATCGGTGGGGCGACGGCGGTTGGGCGGACATCGGGCGCATTGTGGGCGGCGAAACTTTGGGAGTGGCCATTGCGCTCGCGGGCGTGATCGGCGCGGTCGGATCGTTCGGCGCGCTGATGATGTCGTTCACGCGGCTGCCGCTGGTGATGGCGGAAGACGGCTATTTGCCGCGCATTTTCAAGGGCCGCGACGCGCGCACGGGAGCGCCGCTCGCCGCCATCGCGGCGTGCGCGATTTTGTGGGGGGCGTCGTTTCCGCTGGGATTTGAGAAGAACGTGCTGCTCGACGTGATGCTGACGGGACTGAGCATACTTCTGGAATTCTGGGCGCTGGTTGCGCTGCGCCTGCGCGAGCCGGATCTGGCGCGGCCGTTTCGCGTGCCGGGCGGGATCGCCGGAACAATCGCCATCGGCGTGCCTCCACTCGCGCTGATGATCGCGGCTCTTGTGCGCAATCGCACGGAGCTTGTGGGAACGACGAGCGAGCTGGCAATCGGCGGCGCGATTATCGCGGCGGGAGTCGCGCTTTACTTTCTAAGCCGCATGTATCGGGAGAAGGTTGGAACGAAATTGTGAAGAGGGTTTTCGAGTGGCGCGGGCTTTTTGCCCTGAATACCGTGAAGGGCAGCCTGTGGGGGTTCGTTACTGCAAACGGCGATCCTGCTCTAACTAAACCCCACAGGCTGCCCTTCAGGTGTTCAGGGTAAAAAGCCTGCGCCACATTACGGCCGGCCATCCCAACAGGGCCACAGCGCAAACGACGACCGCGTACCCGCCGGCTTGGAAATAGGGATTGGGCTGCTCCAGCAATTCGATGGCGGCGGGGACGAGCACGATCGTAGCAGCCAGCAAAAAATAGCCCATCGCGTTGAAGCGGGCGACGCGCGTGACGCCGTACCAGAGAGCGACGACGGCGACGAGGTGAAAGGCGAATTCGCGAAGAAAAGCGCTGGGCGTCGCGACGTTGGTGGCCATCACCACGGCGTAAGCGACCATCAGGCCGGCGCGCATCCACTTCGGGCGAACGTACAACTCGATGAGGCTTGCCGCGATTGCGAGCAGGCCCACGGTGAGAAACGCGGCGGCGATCGCGGACGAGACCGCGCCCACCGCGGGCTGAAGCAGGTCCAAATTCCCCGGCACGGATTCTCCGAGCGAGTGCCGCAGCAGCGGCCAGCGCGCGAAGAGCGCGGGCAGCCGGTTCAATCCCATCACGGCCGCGGAGCCGAAGACTCCCAAACAAAACGCGTCGCGAAAATACGCGGGGCCCAGCGCCCGCCATCCCGGAACTTTCCCCGGCCCGAAGGCGCGCTCGAGAAAAAACCACCCGAGTCCCAGCAGTACAACGGCGCCCGCCGCGTACAGCGCCGCCGCAAAAATGAAAGTGATGCCGAGCGTGATGTAATACGTGGTCAGGGGCATGGCGGTCAGGTAGTTCATGAGCAGGAGCGGCGCACGGTTTGCGTAACTTGCCATGGCCGCAACAAGCAAGAGGGCGGAAAACTTTACGAGAGATCGCCAGGGAAGGCGAGCCACGTCAGGGCTCTTCAAGTTGCGCAGGAAGACGACGATCACGGCGATGAGCGCGACTGCCAGCCCGGCGAGGCCGACGAAAGCCTGAGCGATCTGCAGCGGGGTTCTGCGGCTTTCCTTGTCGCGCCAGGTCTCAGGAATCTTGATGAAGATGCGATAGCCAGAGACTTCGTCGCCGAGCACCGCTACGTGCATGCGGATGTGCGCCCCTCCCGCGCCGAGCTGGCCTGCGCCGGGATCGAGCGCGGTTTTTTGCTCCCACTCAAAAGCGTGGTCGGTGCGCGCGGGCTTCTTGTCGCTGTGCGTTTCGACCAGATTCCAGCCGGTGAGTTCCGCGTGCTTCTCGTCGCGGAGATAGGCTTCGGCGCGCGCCTGGGCTTCTTCCTTGGAAAGATTCGCGCCGGGCGTTTTTTCGTCGAGCGTGTGATGGACGGAGTGGAGCGAGCCGTCTGGCTTCAGGATGACGAGATATTCTTCCTTCTGCGAATCGCGAAAATAGCGGACTGCCCAGAACGCGGAGGGAACCTCGTCGCGATAGATGCGGTTGGACGCGGGGATGCCAATGGCGCGGCGTAGGTATTCGTTCGTGTACTCATCGAATGAATTGGTAAGCGTGGCGGCGTGATGGTACGAGGCGGGATCGATCCGCATGCCGTTCAGCGCGCGGTTTGCGCGTTCGGTCGCTTCCGTCGAGTTGATGGAGAAGCGGACGAAGTCGCCGATCGTTTCGCGCTTGATTCCAGCGAGGGCCGCGATGCCGAGGACGCCGCAGGCAATCAGCACGGCCAGCGAGCGACTGGACATACCGGCGTGACTGGTTGACGCCACGGGCTCAGCAATCTCGGCGAGAGGCGTAACTTCGGTTTCTGGCGCAGGCGAAGGCTCGATTTCTGGTGTCGCTGGGACCATCAACGGCCCGCCGAGTGGGTGCGCGACGTTCAGCAGAGAGGGATCAGTCTCGAATCCGCCGCGCGTTAGATACGAAACCGCGGCGATCGCAAGCGGAATGAGCGCGGCGCCGCCCACGATCGCTCCTGAAACCGGCAAATAAATCCCGTGTGACCGCAGGAGCGACGTGCTGATCAGGAAGGCGTCCACGGTGTAATGCCAGGTGAGCGTCGCCCAAATTCCCCAGCGAAGCATCACGAGCCCCGCGACGATTCCGATCAAGCCGATTTCGATGCCGCGCACGTAGGCCGGCTCCTGCGGATAGTTGCTGTGCAGGAATCCCCAGAAGAACGCGGGAAGAACGACGGCCAGCACGCGCGAATTCGTCATGCGCTGCAGAAAAGGAATCGCGAAGAGGCGGAACAAGAATTCCTCGCTCGCCGCGGCGTAGAGGCCGATCGTCAGCGCGTACAATCCCGGCACGTACGTGCTCACCACCGCATTTTCATAATTAATGTCCTGCGGAGCCCACGCACCGAGTTTCCGGCTGATGATGTAGAACACAGTGATGTAGCCGATGTGGGCGGCGGCGAGGCAAATGCCGATGACGTTGGCGGTGAAAAATTCGTTGCTGCGAAGGCCGGGCAGGCTCAGCGCGGATTCCAGTTTGTGTTTCTTGGGTTGAAAGATCCGGTACATCGGCTCGCCCGGCACAACGGCGAGCACGACGAGCAGGGCGCTGACAACGCTCATCAGCGCGGCCTCGCCCATCTGGCTTAGGAAGAAACTCGAGTACGGCGTGTTCGTGTCGTACCCCGCCCGGTCCAGTGGCCACTGGTTCATCGTCATCAGGAAATACAGCACGGTGAAAAACGCGCCGAGTACGATCCCCGTGCGCCACTCCAGCACGCCGCGGCGACCGAGCGAGACGATCACGAACAGGCATCCGCCGACTAGAAACGCGTAAGGAATGAGGGCGAAGAGCTCAAAGAGATTGTTCGACGAGCGCAGGCGCTCGTAGCCGCGCGTCCAGGCTTCAGGGACTTTCAGGAATTCGCTGTAGCCGCTGACGCGGTCGCCAGCGAGCGAGACCACGAGGCGATAGGGCGCGTCCTTCGCGCGAAATCCCTGGCGCTCCCAGGAAAAGCTCCAATCGCGCCGCGCGGGGCGCTCATTGAGATTTGCTTCGGCCTCGAGAAAATCGTATTGCGAGAGATCCGCGTGGATCGTATCGCGCAGGAACGATTCCGCCGCGGCTTGCGCCGCGGCGCGTTCGAGGCGCGCGCCCGGCGCGACTTCCTCGAGTTCGTGCTGGTAGCCCACGATGCCGCCCGTGGGATCGACGCGCACATCGAATTCCTCTTTCTGGAGGGGGCGGAAGAATCGCGTCTGCCAGTACCAGATGTGGACCTGGTCGGCCATCATCTGATCGGCTTGCTGCAGGCCGACTTCGCGCTCCAGGTAAGTCTTGGCGGTATCGTCCAGCTCGAAGACAATGCTCGAATCGTAGCCGCCGAGCGGCGCGCCGTGCTCCTCCGCAAATTTTCGAGCGATGCTCAGCGCTTCTGTCCGCGAAACTTTGAAATCGACGGAGGCTTCCGGGAAAGCGCGGAAGAAATACGTGTACGCCACAACGGCGCCGGCGATCCCTGCCAGAATCCAGAGCAGGAGCACCCGCGCGTCGTTCCTGTTGAGCCGTTCAAGCGGCAATCACGCCTCCGGTCAAAGCCGAAAAAGTGATCCATCTTTTCGCATGCCGAGGGCTATTGCAAGCCGGGGGAGTTCGGTGGTGGGCTAGGTGGCACAGCCACTCTTGGCTGTGTGGGTTTTGCAGCAGTCAACAAAGGCTCACAACCAAGAGTGGCTGTGCCACTTCAATCTTCCAGATCCTCGCGGAATACCGGTTGGGAGGGATCGAGGATGCCGTCCATTACGTCGACGATGAGGCGTTCGTAGACGGTGGTGGCTTCGGGGAGGGAGGCGTGGCCGCGTTCCCAGACTACGCTGCCGGTGGCGGAATAGACGAGCGTGAAATAGCGGCCCTGGGAGAATTGCAGCTCGACGAGCTTGCTGGGCATTTCGGGGTCGCCTTCCTGGCCGAGGATGTCCATGAGCGCGATCGACCACTGACGGCCTTTGGGGTCGGTGACCGATTGGCGCTCGAGGTAACGCCAGTTATCCATGGTCCAGGAAGCCATTTTTCCTCTGCGTGTTGAATTTTCCTTGTAGCGCCAACCTTCAGGTTGGCATTCCGGGCGCCGGGGCGGTGCCCGCCTGAAAGGCGGGCGCTACAACGCGTTGCTCGCCCTGCCGTCTTACCCGCGCGCGGCTAGCAGCTCCGTCAGCGCTCTGGCTACCTGGCTGCCGGTGAACGGCTTCGGGACCAGGAAGACATTTTGGGCGTTGCGCTCGCGCAGGCTCTTGTCGGCGAGTTCCGGCGTGTCGCTGATGATGACGACCGGCAGCGCGGCGAAATTCGGGTCGTCGCGAAGCGCGTCAAAGAGAGACTCGCTCATGTTGTAGGCGGTGCAGTCGAGGACGAGCGCGTCGGCGCGCTGCTCGACGATCAGGTCGTTCACGGAGTCGGCGAAGCCCGAGGCGAAGACCTCGAAGCCGCGGTCGCGCAGGGCGTAGGTCAGAAGCTCGGCGATTTCCGGCGTGTCGTCGATCAGGAGGATGCGGCGGACTCGAACGCCGGGAGTTGTTGGTTGGGTTGCCATGAAATTAGGTTTGGAGCTGAACACCAGGGGCTAAAAGCCCGCTCCGCTTCGGACGAGTTGCGGCACAGTTGAAACCGTGCCCTACAAAGATGCGCGCCCGATCAAGCGGGACGGGACCGGCTTGCAGCGACCGTAAAACCTGACAGGCTGAACGCCTGTCCCACTGGGAACACCCGTTCTACTTCGTGCCGTAGTTTCCCGGCACGCGCGGTTTTTTTCCGGCGGCGGGCTCGAGGTCTAGCACCCAGACGCGGCCGCCCGCGATGTAGTACGCGAGGTGGTCGTTCTGCACGATCGCGCCCCAGGCTTCGAGCGTGCGGTGCGCGAAGGTGATCCCCTCGAAATTGTTGCGCACGTGGCCGAACACTTCGTTCGTGTGCCAGTTGTCGTTGAGAACGGCGTCGCCGCCGTGCGCGCGCAGCACGGTGTAGTACTGGTCGTAAGCCGCCTCGGGGCGTACTTCGCGCGTCGCCCCGTGCTTCTTGCCTTCGCTGACGGCGTACAGGTCCTGCACTTCCGCGGGGCCGGTCGGATTCGGATTCGTGATGTTCGAGCTCATACGGTCTCCGCGATCGTGGCGGCCGCTTCGGCGGCGCCCATGTTGATGAGATTTTTCGCGTCTGTGGCCTTCAGCAGCGCGTCAGGAACCTGAATGCCCATCATCTGCCACTGCATGTTGGCGAACTTCTGCAGCGTAGCGATGTGCTCGGCGTGCAGGTGGCCGAAGCGCCCCTGCAGCTTCAGGTATTCCGATACAGGCCGCATGGTCTGGGGGCGGAAGCTGTAGTCGTACTCGCGCTTTTCGTTGTTCCATTCCCAGATGGGATAGAGCCCGCACTCAACGACGAGCCGGCCGAGATCGATCGACCGCGGCGTCTCGTACACAAAGCCCTTCTGGCACGGCGTGTAGATCATCAGAAAGGATGCGCCCTTATAGTTCAGGCCCTTGCGCACCTTGTTCATCAGGTCAATCGGATAGCCCACGCTGGCCGTCGCCACGTAGCAGTGCGGATGGCCCGCCGCCATCATGCGCGCGAGGTCCTTGGGAAAGAGCGTCTTCGCCTCGGGAACTTTCGGGCCCGGGGGCGAGAACGTGGTCATGCCGCCGTAGGGTGTGCGCGACGACGCCTGAATGCCGGTGTTGGCGTACTGCTCGTTGTCATAGCAGATGATCAGGCAGTCGTGGTTGCGGTAGAGCGCGCCGGAAATCGAGCCGATGCCGATATCGGATGCGCTGCCGTCGCCCGCCTCGCAGATGATGTTCGGGAAGGTGCCCTTCCATTTGCCCTTGCGGATCATCGCTTCGTACGCGGCGGCGATGCCCGCAGTGAAGCTGCCGGCGCTGCCGATCTGCGTGTGCGCCCAGGGAATGTTGTAGGGCGTGCAGAGGTACGAGCTGTTGGCGACGTACATGCACCCGGTCGGCCCGACGAGGATGGTGTTGTCGCCCGAGGCTTTACTCGTCATCCGGTACTGGATGGACGGCCCGCAGCCGGCGCAAGTGCGGTGGCCGGGAACGAACGGCTCGGTCGACGGCAGCTCGGGATTGTAGAAACGCGCCCCCTGATTCGGGCTGCCCAGCAGCGGCAGAATCTGACGCTCGATTTCGATGACTGACATGTTCGCTCCTCCGGATGGCTGCCGCGCGCCTTTGCACTTTAGCTATGATAGTGCAGGCGCGAGACTTGGTACCAGCAAGATTGTCCAGCTACCTCTCAAACTCACCAAAACCACATGCGGCCCGCGCTGCTGTAGCCCGCCTCTTTAGAGGCGGGGCCAATCTTCTCGAATAATCTTCTCGATCGGCCGCCGAACCCCGCCTCTAAAGAGGCGAGCTACAACTACTCTTCGAAGCCGACCCAGTGCGTGCGTTTCTCGATGTGGCCGCGCTTTTGCGCTTCGAGCATCTTCTGGGTCATCCAGTAAAACTCCTTCAGGACGATCGCTTCGCCGCCCATTCCCGCCATGAACGAGAAAACCAGCGGCCGCTTGTCGCTTTCGTAGAGGGCGGCAACGGCTTCGGCGTAGAGCGAACCGCCGCTGCTCACGCTGCCAAGGCCCATGTTGGTCTCGATCACGCCGACCACTTTGAACTTGCTGAGCGATTCCCGGACGCGATCGGTCGGGTAGGGGCGGATCGTGCGCAGCCGGACCATTCCGACCTTCGCGCCGCGATCGCGCATGTGCTTGATGGCGTAGCGCGCGGTGACGCCGTGCGCGCCTTGCAGGAAGAAAACTACATCGGCGTCGTCCGTCATGTATTCCTCGAGCCACGGGTCATACTTCCGGCCGAAGATTTTCGCAAATTCCTCGTGCGCCTGCTCGATCACCGCCATGGAGCCTTCCATGGCGCGGGCGCGCTCGAGCTGTAGCGGGGGACCCTGCTCCGGCATAATCTGCGGGCCGTGCGAAACCGGATGCCGCGGATCGAGCGGGTAGGGATGCTTGTAAGGAGGCAGGTATTCCTTCACCTGGGCCGGGTCGGGCAAGTCTACGTCGCACACGATGTGCGAAACGAAGAAGCCGTCCTGGCAAACCATCTGCGGCAGGAGGACGCGCGGGTCTTCGCCGATGCGGTAGCCGATGATGTGATTGTCGAACGCTTCCTGCGCGTCGCAGGACCAGCCCATCAGCCAGCCCATGTCGCGCGTGGAGAGCGCGTCCGTGTGCTCCGAGCCGAAGTCGCCCGGGGGATCGAGCGTGCGGTCGGCAATCATCATCTGCACGGGCATGCGGCTACCGGAGATCGGCGAGTACAGCTCGTAGCCATACTGCACGCCGACGCCCGAGCTGCCGGTGAAGACGCGCGCGCCGCTCGATGAGGCGCCGTGCGCGATGCTCAGCTGCGAGTGCTCGCTGTCCGCCACGATGTATTCTGCGTCGAGCTCGCCGTTCGCCACCATCTGCGCGAGCGCCATCATCGTGGCCGTGTACGGCCGGATGGGATAGGCGGTGATGACGTCGACGTCGGCGTATTTCGCCGCCTGCGCCGCAGCCACGCAGCCGTTGATCCGAACCGTTTTCTTCCTGTTTGCGACAAGCGTTGCCATGTCTCGCTCCGCGCGCCCCTTTCCGGAGGGCGCTTTGAATTCTGAATCCCGAACCTTACGCCAGCATTAAATGCTCTTCGCCGGCCGATCCGCCAAATGCGCCAGCTCTTCCGCCTGCCGCCCATGCAGGCCCGGCGAAATCGCGAAGGCTGTGTCCATCCGAACGACTCCCGAGTCGAAGTCGAGCTCGGGCACGCCTTCGAGGCAGCCGGTCGGGCACTCCTCGATGCAAACGCGGCAGCCCTTGCAGTAGTCGACCAAAATTTTGTAGAGCCCGTTGGAGCGCTCCGAACGCACGATGCAGGGCTCGGGGCAGACCAGATAACAATTGTCGCAGGCGTTGCAGGTGCCGCAACTGAAGCAGCGGCTCGCCTCCATGGTGGCCTGCTCTTCCGTGTAGGCGAGAATCACTTCCTGCTGCGTCTTCTTGCGGGACGCGGGTGCGAGCATGGCCTGCTTCACGCGCGGGAAGTGCGGGAAGTAGGTCATGTTCATGCGGTTCAGGTCGACAATCACGTCGATCGGCACCGTGCGCGGCTCGAGCGGAGCGTTGCGCAGCACCTTGTCCAGATTGAAGGCTACGCGCTTGCCGTCGCCGACGGCGTTGACGACCATGAGGGGCTGGCCGGTTCCGAGTTGGGTTATGTCGCCCGCCGCGAAGAAATTCGTGCCGGCAATGCGTCCGAACGAGTCGACCTTGATCGTCCCGCGCTCGTTCTTGTATTCGGCCGGGAGCCAGTCGAGCTTCGCCCTCTGTCCGACCGCGATGATGACGTTGTCGACCGCAAACTTTTCGCCGGGGCCTTCGCGATCGATGGCGATCGGCGAGGCGTTGATCTTTCCGGTGAAGCGCGCTGGGTAGAGTTGCAGGGCTTCGACCTTGCCGTTGCCGAGCACGGCGGTCATGGCGCGCCCGTGCATCAGGTCGACGCCTTCCTCCTGCATGTCATGCAGGTCTTCGGGCGACGCCGGCATCTCCTGCGTGTTGGCTTCCACCGTGATCATGGTTACTTCGACGGCGCCCTGGCGCAGCGCTTCGCGCGCGCAGTCGATCGCGGTGTTTCCGCCGCCGATGACCGCTACGCGGGGGCCGAGCTTCACTTTCGAAGTGCCCATGCCGATGTCCCGCAGGAACGGCAGGCCGAACACGACGCCCGGCTTGTCTTCGCCCTCGGCGCGCGCGCTGTTCGATTCTGTGAGGCCGACGGCAAATACGGTGGCGTCATAATTCTTTTTTAGATCGTCGAACGTGATGTCCTTGCCGACTTCGACGTTGGTCTTGATCTCGATGCCCAGTTGGACGAGGCGTTCAATCTCGCGATCGAGCACCGCCTGCGGCAGAACCCAATCCGGAATGCCGCCGCGATTCAGGCCGCCCGCTTTCGGCGACTTCTCGAAAATGGTGACTTTGTAGCCGAGGCGCGCCAGTTGATATGCGGCGCTGTGTCCGGCGGGGCCGGAGCCGACCACGGCGACCTTCTTGCCGTTGGGCGTGCCCGGCTTCACGACGTCGCGCGCAAGAGCCTGTCCAAGATCGCCGAGGAACCGCTCGACGGCGCGGATGGAGATGGCTTCGTCGTACTGGCCCCGGTTACAGGCCTGCTCGCACGGGTGGTAGCACACGCGTCCCGTGACCGAGGGAAACGGCATGTCTTCCTTGATCAGCGCGTAGGCGTCGACATACTTGCCGCGCTTCACGAGGTCCAGGTATCCCTGGATCTTTTCGTTCGTCCCGCAGGCGTTGTTGCAGGGGGGCAGCTTGTCCCGGTAGACCGGGCGAATCGAGCGCCAGTTGCCTGTCGGGAAAAGATCCTGGCCCTTTTCCTGCGACGGCGCCGGCGTGATGCCGCCGAACGGCACGGTGAGCCACTCAGGAATGCGCGTTCCTTTAGTCGACATGATTTATCCCTCTTGTGAATTCCAAAAATGCTTTTATGCGGCCACCGGCTTCAGCGGCATGATGTGCAATTCCTTGAGCGCCGCGTGGAACGCGGCCTTATTCGCGATCATCGGTTCGATCGTTTCCATCTTCACGATGCCCGTGGTCTTGACCACCGCCGCGATCAGCGGAGCGGCAATGTCCGGCGCGACCGCCTTGCTGCGCTCGGCGGCGCCTTCTGTCGAGAGGCGGTCCAGGCCAAGTTCGCCGAGGCGATAGTAGAGCCACTTGTGGTCGGCCAGCTTCGCGGCGTCGACGCACACGAGCTGAGAGAGGCGCTCCGGTCCCGGGACAAAGCGGATCATGTATTCGGGCGAATAGTGCGTATTGATGATGAGCGTGCCGCCCGCAGGCATGCCGCGCATGTAGTCCCAGCCCTTCACCATGGTGCCTTCGACGAGCACGACGATGTTCGGATGCTCGTTCTCATACGTCAGCGCGTTCTCGATCACGCTGTCGCTCACGCGGCAATACTTGCGCGTCGGCGCGTTGGTGCGGTCCGGGTTATCGACGTAATTCTCCATCGCCTGGGAGAATTTGCCCTCGTTGCGAGCCGAAGCGGCGACGGAGTTGACGATGTCGCGCCCCTCTTTGTCCATGATGATCCCGCGCGTCCAGACGGTGAGCTCGGTGTAACTCATGATCGGTCCTCTTTTTTGTCTTCGAGATGAATGCGCGCCGCCAGCGTGAACTCCCCGGGATTGCCGGGCCGCGCGTTCGTGCCGTTCAGCGGCATGGGGCTGCCGCGATGAGAATCCATGACCGCCTGGAAATCTGCTCGGCCAACCGCGAATTTCGTTCCCTCCGGGCCGTCCGAGTATTTCGCGATGGCCAGCAGCGTCGCCTTTTTGCACAGACTCTCGACGTCAGCGCCCGTGGCCCCATCCATCTGGGCCGCAAGCTCGTCGAGATCCACGTCCTGTGCGAGTGGAACGCGCCGGCAACAGAGCCTGAGGATCGCCGCGCGGTCCGCGGCGCCGGGTTTGGCGAACGGAAGGATATAGTCAAAGCGGCCGCTGCGCAAGAGTGCGGGCTCGACGCGCTCGGGGCGGTTCGTCGCGGCCACGAGGAGCACGCCTTTGACGTCGCGCAGGTTGTCGATCTCGCGCAGAAGCTGGCTCAGGATTCTCTGATAGATGTCCGAGCCCATGTGATCGGCGCCGAATTTGGGCGCGAGGGCGTCGATGGTGTCAAAGAAAAGAATGCAGGGAGCGGCCCGGCGTGCCTTCTTGAACACTTCGCGCAGCGCGCGCTCGGATTCGCCGAGCCATTTCGAGTACAGCTGCGGGCCGTCAATGGCGATGAGCGGGATTTGCTTCTCACCCGAGAGCGCGCGGGCCATGGCCGTCTTGCCCGTGCCCGACGGCCCCGCGAACAGCACGCCGCGCGGCGGTGCGAGCCCCACCTGGTCGTAAATCTCGTTGCGCATGTGGGAATGGTCGACGACCGTGTCGAGCAGCCGCTTCGCCTCGCCAAGGCCGCCCAGGTCGCCAAAAGTCGATGTGCTTTTCTCGATGAAAAATTCGCGGGTGGCGCTCGGCTCGACTTCTTTCAGGCCGGCTAGGAAATCCTCGCGCGTGACGTGCAGCATGCTCAGGTCGGAGGGCACGGCGCCGTCGGACTCGAGCGGCGTGGTGGCCAGGAATTTCCGCAGGGCGATCATGCCGACTTCCTGGCAAAGCGCTTCCAGATCGGCGCCCACGAATCCGTGGGAATGCTCGGCGATTTCATGCAGGTTGACGTCCGGCGCAAGCGGCATGGAGCGCGTGTGAATCTTGAGGATCTGCAGCCGCGCCTGCGTGTTCGGCACCCCGATCTCGATTTCGCGGTCGAACCGCCCGGGGCGGCGCAGCGCGGGGTCCAGAACTTCGGGAATATTGGTGGCGCCGATCACGACCACCTGGCCGCGCGAGACGAATCCGTCCATCAGGCTGAGGAGCTGCGCCACGACGCGCTTTTCGACTTCGCCCGAAACTTCGGCGCGCTTGGGCGCGACCGCGTCAATTTCGTCGATGAAGAGGATCGCAGGCGCGCGGCGCGCTGCTTCCTCGAACACCTCGCGGAGCTTGGCCTCGCTCTCGCCGTAAAACTTGCGCATGATTTCCGGGCCGTTCAGGGGAATGAAATACGCCCGGCTTTCGGCGGCCACGGCGCGAGCTAGCAGCGTCTTTCCCGTGCCCGGCGGGCCGTAGAGGAGCACGCCCTTCGGCGCGAAAATTCCGAGCCGCTCAAAGATCCGCGAGTGCTTCAGCGGCAACTCGACCATTTCGCGCACGCGGGACACTTCTCGTTCGAGCCCGCCAATGTCTTCGTAGGACACCGAGGGAGCGCGCACCGCGGTCTGCTCGCCCTCCACCACGCGGATGTCAGTCTTTGGGCCGATCATGACCGGCCCGGACGGAATCGTGCGCACCACCTGAAAGTTCACGGCCTTGGCAAACGTCGGCACTCGGACGATCGAACCTTGCAGCACCGGCACACCGGTCAGGTCTTCGACGATTCTTTCCGGCGCAATGATGGCCGGCGCGGCACCCACCCACATGGGCGAGAGCCGGACGGCCACCGCTTGCGAGTACTCGACGGGGGTTACGGAAACTTGTTCCTGGAGGCCTACGCCGCAGTTGCTGCGGGCGGTGCCGTCCATCTGAAGGAAGCCTTCGAGGCGGTCATCGGAAATTTCGGCGCGCGCCACACAGGAGGTGCCGCCGGTGACCTTGATCACATCGCCGGCCTGCGCGCCGATGCGCTTCAGGTCCGCGGGAGCAAGCCGCGCGATGGCGCGGCCTACGTCCTCGACGCGCGCTTCCGCCACTCGCAATGCGAGCGTGACAGCGGGCGCGGTCGAGACGGTATCCGTCACTGCGTCACCTGAAGCTGAGATTGAATCTGGCTGCTGAAGCGCGCGAACAGCTTGCCGAGGCGCTGCTGCTCGGCATCGCTGAGAAGGTCCGCCAGCACTTCCACTCGCGTCATTTCATTTCCCATGTCCGTCAGCCGAACGGTGCCCAGGTTCGTGTGCATCAGGGCATGGCCCTCGCCCTGGGTCGACGCGATCGCCATGGACAGCGTGGTGCGGTCACTCTCCCAGGGCACGACAATCGCGGACAGGCTGCCGAGCCCCACGGCCAGTTGCTCGATGGTGCCGGAGAGGGCGCGGGGCGAGCCCGGCGTCACGAATTCAAAAAGCTTTTCCGTCATGAGGATCTGTGGTACACTGGAACAGTGATTGGACCAGTTGACAGTCAAACTGTATCACCCAGGCGAAATGGTGTCAAGCGTTTCGCACGGACTTCCGCGGAAGAATCGCGCCTCATCTCGCCGATCAAGAAAACTCGTGTGGCCGAGGAAGTCGCCGACCGCATTCGCGTGCTGATGCTGGACGGATCGTTTCCGGCGGGCCAGCCGCTTCCCTCCGAGCGGCATCTGGCGGAGCGATTCGGCGTGAGCCGCGGATCGATTCGCGACGCGCTCCGCACGCTCGAGACGATCGGTCTGCTCGAGACGCGCCACGGGCAAGGCACATTTCCGCACGAGCTTTCCGTCGAGCGCCTCGTCGCGCCGCTCGCTTCGGTGATGGCGTATCGCGCCGATTTGCAGGACGAGTTGCTCGACGTGCGCCGCATGTTTGAACCGGCTGTCGCGCGCGTGGCGGCGCTGCGGGCGACCGAAGAAGATTTGAACGACCTGCAGCGCATCGTCGAAACGCAGCGCCAGAAATTGAAAGTTGGCCAGTCGGCCATCACCGAGGACACCGCGTTCCACGCCGTGCTCGCTCGCGCGACGCGCAATCGCGTGATCATGAGCATCATGGCGACGCTCAACGATCTTCTGGTCGAATCGCGTACCCATTCGCTGGAACAGAAGGGCCGGCCCGCGCGCTCGGTCGACGGCCACGAAGCCGTGATTGCCGCGCTGCGCCGTCGCGACGCCGAGGGCGCGTCCCAGGCGATGTACACGCACATCGATCAGATCGCCGATTTCCAGCCGCCTGCGCGCAAGGATATGCCCTCGTCCGCGCGATAGCCGGACGCCTGCCATGGAAGAGAGCCTGCGCGCGCAAATCGAAACCAGCCTTGCGAATCTTGACGCGTTGATCCGTCGCGGCCGCCGTATCTGCGATTCGCTCGCGGCCGACCCTTCCGAGAAGTCGGCGCTCGTCGCGAATCGCGCCTGGCAGCAGGACTGCGGCCTGGCGATCCATCAATTGTCGGGAGGCAGCAAGGCGCATTGGCTGGCCCGGGCGTTCAGCGAAGCGTTTTTGATGCGCGCGCCCTCCGGCGAAGTCATCGAAGAGGTGGAGCCGGCGGAACTTGCCGTGCGGCTACTGGCGGTGCTCGATCAGGCGGTGCTTTCGCTGGTGCGCATGCGCGAGGTGGATGGCTCGGTCAACGCGCCCGCCGCTCCACCGGTCCCTCGAAAGTTTGAATTCGTTCACGATCCGGAACTTCGGCCCGTCGTCGAGCAGGCGTACATCGACAGTCGGGACGCGTTCGATCAGGGCAGATATGAAGTCGCGCTGATCAACTCTTGCGGGATTCTGGAAGCGATTGTGACGGACGCGCTGGAGCACGCCGGGAGCGAGACGCTCGCTTCGGTTTCGGAGGCGCCCGCGGGAAAAATCGCGACCTGGTCATTCAACGATCGGCTGGCGGTCGCGGAAAAGGCGGGGATCATTCGTGGCGGGTGCGCGCGGCTTCCGGAAATCGCGCGAAAGTACCGCGAGTTCGTGGACGAGGATGGAAACCCACGCGTCGGAGTTTCCGAGCAGGACGCGAAGCGCACTACGCAGGTGCTGCACGTGGTGATGAGAGATTTGGATCCGGGGAGGTAGAACCGCTTCACGCGCCGCACAGGGAAACCAATCTTTGTCATTCCGAGCGAAGCGAGGAATCTCTCTGTTCCGCGACAATCGAAGAGAGATTCCTCGCTTCGCTCGGAATGACAAAAAGAGGGGCTTGGCTCGTCGCGCTGCAAAAACGTTCGCGCAGTTCGCTGAGCGCGATTTATCTTTCGATCCTTGCCAGCAGCTCCACGAATTTCTGCTCGCGCTCCGTTTGATCCTGCCCGCCGGCTGACTCCGCCAGCTGCGTTACGTTCATCGAGCAGAATTTCGGGCCGCACATCGAGCAGAATTTCGCGTCTTTGTAGAAATCGTCCGGCAGCGTCTCGTCGTGCATGGCCTTCGCCGTCGCCGGGTCGAGCGACAGCTCGAATTGTTTGTTCCAATCGAACAGGAACCGCGCGTAGGACAGCGCGTCATCTCTGTCCCTCGCCCCCGGCCGGTGACGCGCCACGTCCGCGGCGTGGGCTGCGATCTTGTACGCGATCACGCCTTGCTTCACGTCTTCCGCGTTCGGCAAGCCGAGATGCTCCTTCGGCGTTACGTAGCACAGCATTGACGCGCCGTGCCAGCCGATCATCGCCGCCCCAATCGCGCTCGTGATGTGGTCGTAGCCCGGAGCGATGTCAATCACCAGCGGGCCCAGCGTGTAAAAAGGCGCTTCGTGACACAGCTCGTTTTCTTTCTTCACCTGCAGCTCGATCTGGTCCATCGGTATGTGCCCCGGACCTTCGATCATCACCTGCACGTCGTGCTCCCACGCTTTCGTCGTCAACTCGCCCAGCACTTTCAGCTCGGCGAATTGCGCCGCGTCGCTCGCGTCCGCGAGGCATCCGGGCCTCAAGCCGTCGCCCAGCGAGAAACTCACGTCGTGCTTCTTGAAAATCTCGCAGATCGCCTCGAAATTCTCGTACAGGAAGTTTTCTTTCTTGTGCGTGTTCATCCAGTGCGCCAGCAGGGCCCCGCCCCGGCTCACGATGCCCGTGATGCGGTTGCGCACCAGCGGCACAAACTCCCGCAGCACGCCCGCGTGAATCGTCATGTAATCTACGCCTTGCTCGGCCTGTTCCTCGATCACTTCGAGCATCAGCTCGATCGTCAAATCTTCCGTGCGCTTCACGCGCGACAGCGCTTCGTAGATCGGCACCGTCCCGATTGGCACCGGCGAAGCGTCGATAATCGCTTTGCGAATCTCCGGAATGTCTCCGCCCGTCGACAGGTCCATCACCGTGTCCGCGCCGTAGTGCACCGAGTGGTGCAGCTTCTTCAACTCTTCGTCGATGTGCGACGTCGTCGCCGAATTTCCGATGTTCGAGTTGATCTTGCACTTGAACGCCACGCCGATCCCCATCGGCTCCAGCGATTTGTGATGAATGTTCGCGGGAATGATCGCGCGGCCGCGCGCCACTTCGCTGCGCACGAGCTCCGGCTCAATCTTTTCGCGCCGCGCCACGTACTCCATCTCTTCCGTGATGCGCCCCTGGCGCGCGTAATGCATCTGCGAAACGTTTCTTGTGCCGTTCGCCGCCGCCGTCTCTGACAGCCGCTTCTCAATCCAACTCTCTCGCACTCCCATGCCGCCCCCTGAAGAGTTTGCGCCCGCGTCGAGCGCTCTCTTGCGTTGGCCGAATTATCGCACCGCGAAGCAAACGCGGCAACGCCAAGTAGCACAGCGACTCTTTACCCTGAGTCTCTGCGAAGGGTTCGCCGCGTGGTTTTCGCTGGCTCGTTTTGTGGACCACCAACGCTCCGCCGATTCAACTACGGTCGCAAAAAGCACACAGCCAAGAGTGGCTGTGCCACTTGGGCCGCTCTCGCGGCCTAGCAAAGTTAAGATCGTCTTCAATGCGTTGTGTTGGATCGTTGGATTGATCTTGAGTTATCTGTCTGGCAGAATCGAGCCGTTCCGGTCCATGGAATCGAGGATGCGCATGATTAGACTCCTCTCCCCTCGGGCTTTTCCGCTTGCAGTTCTTTTCGCAACAGCCGGCATCGTGACGTGCGCGCGTGCGCAGAATCCCTCCACACCTGTGATGACGCTGGTCGTCGATGAGACGCAAGTGGCGCGACGAATCTCTTTTGTTCACGAGGAAATCCGCGTGAGGCCGGGCAGCCTTGCGCTCGCCTATCCGATGTGGATTCCGGGTGACCACGGACCGACCGGACCCATTTACGAGTTCGCGGCGCTGCGGATCCATTCGGGAAACACGGCGCTGCCCTGGACGCGCGATCCCGAGGAAATCGCCACGATTCACGTTGAAATCCCGCCCGGCGCCGACCGGATCGCCGTTGACTTTGAAACCTTGCTGGAAAACACGATCTCGGATCATCAACTGCTGCTGGCATGGAATACCACGGTGCTTTATCCGCGCAGCATCGACAAGCGCCAGCTGATGATCGAGCCATCGATCGTCTTGCCCGCCAACTGGAAGCAAGGCAGCTCGCTCGTTGTGATCAGCCAGACGGGCAATCGCGTGAATTTCGCGCCGACTTCGCTGGAACGTCTGATCGATTCGCCGGTGCTTGCCGGCGAGTTCTATCGCACCGTTTCGCTGACCGCGGCCTGGCCGGCGGAACTCGACATCACCGGGGACAGCCAGGCCGCTGTCGACAAGGCAGATGACGCGCACGCGTTCGATCTGTTCGGGAAGCTGGTTGACCAGGATCGAGCCATGTTCGGCTTCCGGCACTGGAAGACGCTGCACATTCTTGTGTCACAGTCCGCGGCTCAGCCCTTCGACGGGCTGGAGCACGAAGATTCGCCGTGGAACGCCGTGGGCGATGCCGCGCTTTCGAAGAAGGAACAGCTCGAAAAATTCGGCTGGCCCCTTTTCGCCCACGAGCAGTCGCACTCGTGGGACGGCAAGTACCGGCGCCCGGCCGAGCTGTATTCAAAGCCCGACTATCAGGGCCCGGAACGGGCGTCTCTTCTGTGGGTGTATGAGGGCTTGAACGAATATATCGGGATGCTGCTGGCCACTCGCGCAGGCTTCAACGACCAGGAGTACATGCGCGACTACATCGGTCGCGCGGCCGCGGACTTTGCGATCGAGGCGGGACGCGCTTCGACTCCCCTCGTGGATACGGCGACAGAAAACTGGGTGCTGCGCACGCCCGATCCGGGTTGGTCCTCGATCCGCCGCGGGCAGGATTACTACGACGAGGGCGCTCTGATCTGGCTGCGCGCCGATGTCCAGATCCGCGAACAGACGCAGGGCCGCCTATCGCTGGACGATTTCCTGCGCAGCTTTCTCGGCCAGCGCGACACGGACCCGATCGTCGCGCCCTACACGCGAGAGGACGTCGAGGCGGCGCTGTCAGCGATCTGCCCGTATGACTGGCACAGCTTCTTCGAGACGCGCATCTATCAGGTGAACAGCAAGCCGCCCACCGACGGGATCGAGGCCGCAGGCTGGCACCTGGTGTATAACGACACGCCCAACAAAGAAGCTTTCTGGACGGATGTCCTTCCCATCAGTTATTACGGCGAGTTTTCCATTGGGATGGAAATGAAGAAAGACGGTTCGATCGTGGACGTGTTTCCCGAGACGCCCGCGTACGACGCGGGCCTCGGGCCGCACATGACGATTGTCGCGGTGGATGGCCGCGCTTATTCCGACAGCGCGCTGAACGAATCCATCGCGCATCCCCAAAACGGGAAAATCTCGCTCACGGTTCGCAACTTTGATTCGGTGAAGTCCTACGAAATTCAATACGCCGGCGGCGTCCGCTACCCGCATCTCGAGCGAATACCGGGAAGCCATGACTATTTGAGCGAGATCTTGGCGCCGCGCAGCTACAAATAGCACTGATCTCCAGCGATATTCCGAGACGGCGCGACCTTGGATTACTTAGGTAGAGCCTCGAACTAAAACGGTTTAGGCGGAGGCAATTTGAAAATGATCCGCCGGCAGCATAGAAAGACGCCGGTAACTGACAAGACCGCGGGCGCCATTCCCAGCAGGGTCCACACACCCTCGGCGAACAAGCCGAACCTGCCAAAATGTAGTGAGCTGAGCCACGCCAACGCTGGGTCGGTGAAACGATCAGCGGGATCAATGAAGCCGAACAGAGCGTTAAACCACTCCGGAAATGCGAAGTACAGTCCCGAGATTCCCCACATCAGAGCAAAGAGAAGGCTCCAGAATCCGAGTGCGCTATGGAGGTCCCAATTGATCCGAGCAAAAGAGGATTTCCAGTTCACAGTTAGGGCGCGACGCCAGTTCGCGATTCCGGGCCACCAGATAACGGCTCCCGTAAAACACAAGGAGATCAAGCAAATTGCGCCAATGCCGTTCACGAAACGGCCGTTCTTTCCGAATAACAGATTTTCGTGAAGATCCACGATCCACTCGACGGAGGGCACCAGGGAGGGGGTCTTCTCCAGCTCGTTACGGAAAACGATCAAGCTGCCGGTAGTGCTCATTAAGACGATATAGAACCCGATTCCTGCTCCAACCCAAAGGTGAATATAAAAAAGAGCCCTTCGCACCCACACGCTTTCAGGATGCTCCATCCAACGGTCCCAACCGGACAGTCTCGCCTCCCGATCCACGCGCATCATTTTGCGTTTTCCTAAAATCCTCACAGGTATACTCATGAACAAGCGGGGGACGTTTGTGCGGAACACGCATCACTGCATCTACGGCGGAACATCCCCTACCGAACCCCGCCTCTAAAGAGGCGGGCTACACTTATTGCGCTGGGCCGGCTGCTGCCGGATAGACCGGCACTGCAACGTGGTCGCCGAACGCCGCCTTGAGTCCGGCGACCGCGCACATCTCGTCCTGGTCGCCGCCTCCGATGCCGCCCACTCCCAGGGCGCCAATCATCTGCCCATCGATCACGATCGGGACGCCGCCTGAAACTGGGTACAAGTTAAAAAAGACGGAATAGCGCGGCAGGCCGCCCGGATCGTTCTTGAGTTGGGCCGCGCGGATCGAGGTGGGCTGGCGTAGCTTCAGGGCGGTCTGGGCCTTGAGGAGGGCGCTGTGCATGTTGTTGGAGATTTGTCCGTCCATGCGCTCCATGTGCACGAATTCGCCGGCATTGTCGAGGACGTAGATCGAAACTGTGCCGCCCTTGGCCGCGGCCCAGTCGCGGCAGCCACGCGCGATTTTCTTCGCCGTGGCGAGCGAAATCTGATTGGCGTCAAAAACATTGCTAGCGCCTTTTCCGCCGACGACGTATTCCGCCGGCAGAGTGGACTTGGGCGGCGCCGCGGCGGCAAAGCGCGCGACGGGTGCGCTGCCCTGGCTCGGACGCGGCGCGATGTCTTCCACGAGCGGCGCGACCGATGGCCCAAAAACTTCGACGAGCGCCTTGTGCCCGCAAATTTCGTCGCTCCATGCCGGGGGATGCGGCGCTGACCCACCGACTCCAACGACGCCGATCATTTGCTTGTCAACGATGATCGGAAGCCCGCCGGAATTCGCAAACAGGCCCAGCTGCATGTCCTCAAACTCGTGGCTCGGATCCTGAATATCGCGGTTCATGCGGTTCTTGCTCGGCTCGCGCCCGAGCAGCGCGGTGCGCGCCTTCATTTCCGCGGTGATGATGTTCAGGTAGCCCTGGCCGTCCATGCGATCCATGTAGACGTGATTGCCGTCGTGATCGAGGACCATGAGGCTGATCTGCACGCCCTGGTCCATGGCGGCCTTCTCGCACGAGTCGGCGATGCGTTCGGCGGTGGCCAGATTGATGGTGGTGAAATCTTGAATTTTTTCGGCGGTCTTGCCGCTGACGACGAATTGGGCGGGCACGCTCTGCGCAAGCGCTGGGCCGCCGCTGAACGCCAGGGCGGCGAGTGCCAAGCTGGCTATCACGAGTTTCATTTTTCCTCCAGGGAGTGGTGGCGCAAATTTGCCTCAGCGGCGGCGCGCGTGTCAATTCATCTTGTCGCCTTGGCGCCTGCGCGCGAGCGCGAGTATCGCCGAGAACGCAGCGTGATGCGCAGTTGCATCGCCTCAAGGTTTGTCATAATAATAGCGCGCTCGCCTCCATCAATCCGGAGATCGCCGCACTGTTTTTTCGCGCGACGGCTTCGCGGAGCCGGGAGTCACGCGCCGCCATGAGCAAGAGAAAATCCTTTGACGTCGAGGGACTCGGCCACGCCAATCCCATCCCCGCGGTTTCGCGCATCGGGAATATTGTGGCGACGGGCGGCGTTTCCGGCGCCGACCGGAAGACCGGCAAGATGCCGGAGGATGCGGCGGCCCAGTGCGCCAATATGTTCGCGAATTTGCGCGTGATTCTCGCGGCTGCGGGAGCTACGCCCGAAGACGTGATTCGCGTGACCATGTGGATCAAGCGGCCAGAGATTCGCGCGGAAGTGAACAAGGAATGGGTGGAGATGTTTCCCGATGAGCATTCGCGCCCCGCGCGGCACACGATGTTTTACGATCAGTTTGCCGGGGGGATGATGGTGCAGTGCGAGGCGTGGGCGGTGGTCGAGTAGCACAGCGACGCTTACCCCGAGCCTGGTTTATAGCAATAATCTACTTTGGCGCCAAAGACTCGCTCGTAAATATGAGCAGACCCCAATACAAACCCGTCACCAACGAGCCAGATGATCCGACTCCTCTTGTTGACCGCTATTTTCTTTATATCGATATTTTGGGATTTACAGATCTGGTCTTGAATGCTCCCGATCGCGTTGCTGATCTCTACGAAATTATTAGTTCCCTAAATGCCCATTGGCATGAATCATTTGGAACGATTGTCTTTTCTGACACGATTTTGGTTTATCCAAAGTTCGAAAGAGGGAGCGGACGACGTGCGGATGCCTATTTCATTATGTTTCTGTGCGAATTCGCGCAGGATTTAATGCATCGACTAAGAAACAAGGATATCTACTTCCGGGCGATTCTAACGCAGGGCAAATTTGCTCATTATCTGCTAAACGGCATTCCTTGTTTCTACGGCCCCGCGTTGGTTGATGCCTACAAGTCAGAAAAACAGGTCAAAGCGTTGGGGCTATTTATGGATCGCCGCTGCACGTCGCGGAGTGATGTATTTCACACGAAACCATTCAACGATAGATACGACTTCGTGTATCTGTGGCAATCACTTCAGCAATTCGAGCCTCATGGCAGCAATCCGTTTCCGTTTCCCGATGCTTCGCTCTTTAGCGATTTGGATCTCCACTGGACGATTGCCGAGGAAGTTTTGATGCTTTCGAACATCGCCCGCAATCGGAGAAACCCTGACATGAACATCAGTATGAAACACGAGAACACTTGGGACGTGCTCCGAGCTAGATATCCCAAGATCCTCGATCAGCTTGAAGGGGCGAACTTTGACCCCCGCGTGTTTTGTCCGAAGCTGGATTGGACTGAGAGCATAAAGCGGGCAGCGGAGCTTGAGTAGCATGCTCCATTGGATCGATGTGCCGCGAGGGTTGTGCTGCACTCGTACTGCCCCCGTCCTCCCGTGTTATTCTCGGCTTAGGGAACCGGCGATGCGAATCGTCAAGGCTTGGTGGCTGCTGGGTTGCGCGTTTCTCTTGGCGGGAGCGGCGTATGCGTACCAGGCGCCCTTCCGCGAATATCCTTCCGTCGAATATGGAGTGCAGCCACTGCCTCCCGATTACCAGCGAAAAGCGGAATTTGCGTTTGCGCGGATGATGTATCCGCCGGGATGGAATGACGGCTATCGCGGGCGCTTTGACGGCGACTGGCGACAGGGGCTTTCGCTCTGGACGCAGGATTATCCGCCGGCGGACCGCGAGTTTTCGCAGGCGGTGAGCCGCCTGACGCGCATCGATACGCGCTCGGTGGAAGAGTGCGTGAATCTGGACGACGCCGACGAGGTGTATAACTGGCCGTTCCTCTACGCCGTGCAGGTGGGCGAGTGGGGACCGACCGATCAGCAGATGCGGAAGCTGCGCGACTATCTTTTGCGGGGCGGATTTTTCATGGCCGACGATTTTCACGGCACGGTCGAGTGGCAGGTGTTTCTCGAGCGCATCCGGGTCGCGTTTCCCGACCGGCCCATCGTGGATATTCCCAACAACGATCCGATTTTTCACACGATGTTCGATCTGGACGACCGCTACCGGGTTCCGGGCGCCGAGCACTTGCGCCTGGGCTATAAGAATGGCGGCATCGACGCGCACTGGATGGGGATTTACGACGATCACGGGCGCGTGATGGTGGCGATTTCCTTCAATTCCGATATCGGCGATTCGTGGGAGTGGTCCAACGTGCCGGGGTATCCGCAGAAATATTCCGACCTGGGAATGCGCCTGGGTGTGAACTACGTGATCTACGCGATGACGCACTGAGCGATTCGCCTTCAATTTTCATTCAACGGCTGACAGCGGCGATCCCAAACAGCCAGCGGCTAAAGCCGTTCCGTTGCAACCTACTTACGGCACGGCTGAAGCCGTGCCCTACAAAGATTTGCGCAAACCCTGGAACCCTGCGTCACTTGGAAACTGCCCGCACCGATCCTGCGAGGGATGATCTATTTCATGTGCTTTGCGTTTGCAGCGTCGAGTGATGCGGCATCGATGGGCAGCAAATCCGGGCGGTTGCGGTGCGTCTTTTCGAGGGCGGTTTGCTGGCGCCAGCGGCGGATTTCTTCGTGGTTTCCGCCGAGGAGGACTTCGGGCACGCGCCAGCCGCGGAATTCGGCGGGGCGGGTGTAATGCGGGAAATCGAGGAGCGTGTGACTGGTGACTGGTGACTGGTGACTGGTGAAAACCGTCGTTTCGCCGCTTGCGGCTTCCACCGCGCTGAACGATTCGTTTACCGTAGAATCTTCGTTGCCCAGCGCGCCGGGGATGAGGCGCGTTACGGCGTCGACGATGAGGGCTGCGCCGAGTTCACCTCCCGACAAGACAAAATCGCCGATTGAGATTTCGTCCGTGGCTAGGTGTTCGGCGACGCGTTCGTCTACTCCCTCGTAGCGGCCGCAGAGCAAGACGATGCGCTCAAGCTGCGCGAAACGGCGCGCTGTCTCCTGCCGAAACAATTTTCCCGACGCCGAGAGCAAGACCA